>JAESFK010000177.1_pt1 | contig 47213 bp, 50 predicted proteins | sample 9269391 | NCBI WGS metagenome assembly JAESFK01 (sample SAMN14506231, study PRJNA617097) | algae metagenome | isolation source: Drouetiella hepatica UHER 2000/2452 and co-occurring heterotrophs from... | place: Slovakia: Slovak Paradise National Park, Hrabusice, Kosice Region | collected 2000-01-01
TCGGAACGGCGTTCATCGCAGCAAGCATCAACGTCGTGTTCGGCACCATCGTTGCCTGGGTGCTGGTGCGCTACCGCTTCCCCGGCCGCCGCGTCATCGACGCGATGGTCGACCTGCCTTTCGCGCTGCCGACAGCGGTGGCGGGCATCGCGCTGACCACGCTCTATTCGCCGAAAGGCTGGATGGGCGCGCTGTTGGCGCCGCTCGGCATCAAGGTCGCCTACACCCCACTCGGCATCGTCATCGCGTTGGTCTTCATCGGCCTGCCCTTCGTCGTGCGCACGGTGCAGCCGATCATCGAGGAGATCGACAAGGAGGTCGAGGAAGCCGCCGCCACGCTCGGCGCCAACCGCTTCCAGACCATCTTCCTGGTGCTGTTTCCGGGGCTGGCGCCGGCCGTTGTCACCGGCTTCGCGCTCGCCTTCGCGCGCGGCGTCGGCGAATACGGCTCGGTCATCTTCATCGCCGGCAACCTGCCCTACATCTCGGAAATCGCGCCGCTTTTGATCGTTATCCGGCTCGAGGAATACGACTACGCCGCGGCGACCGCGATCGCCACGATCATGCTGGCGCTGTCGTTTGCGATGCTGCTCGTCATCAACCTCATCCAGTCGCGGACCCGCAAACGTTATGGCTGATCCCGAGCTCTACCCCGCCGACATCCATCACGAGCACGCCTCGCTTGCGGTGACCGAACGGCCGCTGGCGCGCGCTGCACTGATGGCTCTCGCCTTTGGCTTCCTCGCCATATTCCTGCTATTGCCGCTGGTGGTGGTGTTCGAGCAGGCGTTTTCGCGCGGCATCGGCGCCTTCCTCGAAACCATCAACGAACACGACACACTGGCGGCGATCAGGCTGACGCTTTTGGTCGCGGTCATCTCGGTGCCGCTCAACCTGGTGTTCGGCGTCGCCGCCGCCTGGGCGATTGCCAAGTTCGAGTTCAAGGGCAAGGCGTTCCTGATCACGCTGATCGACCTGCCGTTCTCGGTGTCGCCCGTCATCTCGGGTCTGGTCTATGTGCTGCTGTTCGGGACATCGAGCCTGCTCGGCCCCTGGCTCAAGCTGCACGGCATCGTCATCCTGTTTGCCGTGCCCGGCATCGTGCTGGCGACCGTCTTCGTCACCTTCCCCTTCGTTGCGCGCGAACTGATCCCGCTGATGCAGGAACAGGGCACCAGCGACGAGGAAGCGGCCCTGTCACTGGGGGCAAGCGGCTGGCAGACCTTCTGGTATGTCACTCTGCCCAACATCAAATGGGGCCTGCTCTACGGCGTCCTGCTCTGCAACGCCCGCGCAATGGGTGAGTTCGGTGCGGTCTCCGTCGTCTCCGGGCACATCCGCGGACTGACGAACACCATGCCGCTGCAGGTGGAAATCCTCTACAATGAATATAATTTCGTTGCCGCCTTTGCCGTCGCAACGCTTCTCGCCCTTCTGGCTCTGGTCACCCTCGTTCTGAAGTCGCTGCTTGAACTGAAGTACAGCGCCCAGATCGCAGCCAGCCGCCGGCACTGAAAGGTCAAGTCCATATGGAAGTTCGCGTTCAAAACATTCGCAAGGAATTCAGCCGCTTTCCGGCGCTGAACGACGTCTCGCTCGATATCCGTTCGGGCGAACTGATTGCCCTGCTTGGGCCATCCGGCTCCGGCAAGACGACGTTGCTGCGGCTGATTGCAGGCCTGGAAAGCCCGACCGGGGGTACCGTCTATTTCGGCAACGAGGATGCCTCGCGCAAAACCGTCCAGCAGCGCAACATCGGTTTCGTGTTCCAGCACTACGCCCTGTTCCGCCACATGACAGTGATCGACAATGTCTCGTTCGGCCTGACGATCCGGCCAGCCGCCCGCCGGCCCTCCAAGGCCGACATCCGCAAGCGCGCACTTGAGCTGCTTGATCTCGTCCAGCTCAGCGGTCTTGAAAAACGCTATCCGGCCCAGCTCTCTGGCGGCCAGCGCCAGCGCGTGGCACTTGCCCGCGCCATGGCGGTAGAACCGAATGTGCTTTTGCTCGACGAGCCCTTCGGCGCGCTCGATGCCCAGGTGCGCAAGGAATTGCGCCGCTGGCTGCGCGAAATCCACGACCGCACCGGCCATACGACGGTTTTCGTTACCCATGACCAGGATGAGGCGCTGGAGCTGGCCGACCGTGTCGTTGTCATGAGCAAGGGCAAGATCGAGCAGATCGGCACGCCGGACGAAATCTACGACACGCCAAACTCCCCCTTCGTCTTCGGCTTCATCGGCCAGTCCAACATCCTGCCGGTCCGTGTCGAAAACGGCCAGCTGTGGATCGCGGACCGCTCGATCGGCGTCAGCGCACAGGGCGAAGCCGACGGCCCCGCCCAGCTCTATTTCCGCCCGCATGATATCGAATTGCTCGATGGTTGTGGCGGCTGCATTGCGGGCCTCGTCACCGTGACCCGCCGCGTTGCCGGAACGCGCCATGTCGAACTCGACATCGGCTCTGCCAACAGCAAGGTCGAGATCGAACTGCCGCCGGAAAAGGTGACGACAGACCATTCGCGCATCGCTTTCCGGCCGACTCGTTGGAAACTGTTCCGGGATTAAAGAAACCCGATCTGGCGGGGCTTTGCAGCAGCGACGCCCCGCCAGAGCCAGGCAACGGCAACTCGACCTTCGGCTCTCCGGCATTTTTCGCAAGCATTTTACAGCCCGAGCAAGATTCTCACGCCACGGCAACCTGCAGTGCAGCCTAAAAGCATCTGTCCTGTAACATATGCTCTTGGTTTTTCATTCTTTTTCACATGACCGTCTTGATCCCCGGCGCCAAGGCGTCGCATCCTTGCGCGCCATCCATTTGGATCCGCCCGGGGTCAGCCAATGAACTATCGACGCGAAATCGACGGCCTCAGATCCGTCGCCGTGATCCCCGTCGTGCTGTTTCACGCAGGCTTCGAGCCGTTCAGTGGCGGTTTTGTTGGCGTCGATATCTTCTTCGTCATCAGCGGCTACCTGATCACCTCGATCATCATTGCAGAACGCGACAACGGCCATTTTTCGCTGCTCAGGTTCTACGAACGCCGGGCCCGCCGCATTCTACCCGTCCTGTTTTTCGTGCTGGTGTGCTGCCTGCCGTTTGCCTGGGCGTGGATGCTGCCGGAGCAGATGGCAAGCTTTGCCCGTAGCCTTATCGCCGTCTGCCTGTTCGGTTCCAATGTCTTCTTCTGGCATGAAAGCGGAGGCTACTTCGCCGCCGCATCGGAAGAGCAGCCGCTTTTGCATACGTGGAGCCTCGCGGTTGAGGAGCAGTATTACATGCTGTTTCCGCTTTTCGTCATGCTGATCTGGCGGTTCGGGCGGCCGACACTGATCGCTGCCATTGCCGCTGTTGCCCTGGCCAGCCTGCTGCTTGCCCAATACGGTTCGGTCAATTTCGCGACGGCAAACTTCTACTTGCCGAACACGCGCGCCTGGGAGCTGCTGGCCGGCTCGCTCTGCGCCCTCCTGCTGACGGACGGCAAACAATACAAGAGCGATATCCTGTCGCTCGCCGGCCTCGCCATCATCGTCTTCTCCATTTTTGATTATGACCAGACGACGCCGTTCCCGTCGCTCTATGCCCTCGTTCCCGTCTTCGGCGCTGTGCTGATCATCCTGTTCGGATCGGCGGAAACGCTGACCGCCCGGCTACTCTCGACCCGCCCGATGGTGGGTATCGGATTGATCAGCTACAGCCTCTACCTCTGGCACCAACCGGTCTTTGCCTTTGCCCGCATCCGCAGCATCACGGAACCGTCGCTACTGCTGATGAGTATCCTGGCCCTTGCCTGCGTCGGTCTGGCCTATCTCTCCTGGCGGTTCGTCGAGACGCCGTTCCGAAAGAGCGGCGCGGCACGGCTCCTGCCGGCGCCCGCCCGTATTCTCAGTGCCGGCGGCATAACGGCATTGCTCTTCATTGCTATCGGTTTCTACGGCGCATCAAGCAACGGATTGCCGTTCCGCTTGCCGGCGGCTGCACTGGCGGCGCTTGCCGAACAGGAGCGTCACGATCCGGTCATGGACAGTTGCCTGTTCGACAAGGGGGAAGCCTCCCTGCCCCATCCCATCAGGAATTGCCTGACGAAGCACTCGACAGGCAGCAAGACCATCCTGATCGGCGATTCGCACGCCGGAGCCCTTGGCGGCGAAGCGCTCCGAAGCTTCGATGCGGCCAATACCGATCTCTACGTGATGGCGCATTCGGCCTGCGTCGGGTTTTCCGGATTCTATGTCTCCAATCCGAAATACAGGCTGCGCTGCAATCCGTTCTTCACCGGCATCGAAGACTATATCCGCAAGAGCGGCATGGAGACGGTCATCATGGTGAGCCGCTGGAGCCTCTATATCGACGGAACGCCGTTCGACAATGGCGAAGGCGGGATCGAATCGCTGCAGCCCACCTATGTCGACCTGTTCGACCGGCTTGACGAGCACGCCAGACAGGATGACCCGGCGCGCAAGGCCCGGGTGCTGAAGCAATATGGTGACGACATCCGGGCCTATCTCGCCACCGGCCGTAACGTCGTGCTCGTCTACCCGATCCCGGAGGCGGGATGGAACGTTCCGGACATGGTTGCGAAAAGTGCGATGTCGGGTATTGCGAACCTCGAATTCAGTACCCGCTACGACCGTTACCAGCAACGCAACGGCGCGGTCATCGCCGCCTTCGACGCGATCTCCCATCCCAACCTTTTCCGCGTCCGCCCGGCCGACTATTTCTGCAACAGCTTCCTTCAGGATCGCTGCATCAACAGCCTGAGCGCAGAAAAGGTGTTTTACTTCGATGACGATCACCTGTCGGATTCCGGCGCCAGGCTGGTCGTCCCGGCGATACTGCAAGCCGTACAGGCAATTGAGGCAGGCACCCCCGGCACGGCACCGGTTATGCCGTAGACCACTGGATCTGCAATTCGAGCTTCATATTGACGACCGTCCTGTGATCCGCATTGAGCACCTCGATTTCAAGGGCCTTGACCGGATCCTCCGGCAACCCGTCGAGCGCCATTTCGGCCAGCACGATCTTTGCCTGGCGGATGGCTGCGATCAAATCTGGAAAATCGAAAGCATCGTCGGCCGGAATTGTGCCGTCATTGTCGATTATCTTGAAATAGTATGCGGCCATGACAAATTTTCCCTGTGTGGGGAAAAAGCATGAAGACGCAAAAGGTTGCCTGACCAAAAACTTTTCGTGGCACCGCAACACATGTCTTAGTGAATAGCGCCGAATTCAAATCGCGCTAAACTGCAGCCATAGTCGATGCACGTTCGGCAATGATGGCACACAGACAGGGTTTCCATCCTCAAGGAGGAATGACGATGACGCATTTTGATCCCCAGGCCGATGCTCTCTGCACCGAGGATATCGATGCGTTGCGGCGCATTTTCGATCAGTTTTGCGAAGTGCATCAAACCAAGGGTTCGGATGCCAGCATGCAGATTTGCGCAGCCGCTATTGTTCGCGTCTATCAGAGTGGCGAACGGGACCCCGCAGCCCTGACCCGGGCATGTGAAAACGCCTTGCGGCAGGATTTTGCAATCGGCGCGTGACGGTAAAGCGTGCTGAGGATCGAGCCGACGATGAAGGCGATGACCCCGACCATAAGCGTGCGAGAAGTCATGGGGTAGCTCAGCGTCGATATCCTGTTCAAGTCTATATCCTGTTCAAAATGACAGCTTGCGAAACATGGACCCGATACGAGCCGCCTCTGGCGCGGCCCGTATCGGGTTTGGCTTATTCGTAGACGTAGACGATGCGCCGGCTCTGCGGATCGACCAGCATCGGGCGGTCGTTGATGCGCACATAGCTGTATTGATAGTTCGGCACCTGTGAGATCACCACATCGCCGGGAAGCGTCGCACCGACCACGACCTCGCCATCATAGGGGACCGTATCCACCGGAGCGCCATCGATATAGGTGCGAACTTCCGGCGGTGGGATGATTGCGCCGCTGCCATCGACGGTGCCGACCAGTTCGTCTCCTGGTTCCGGCGAAGCGGGACCATCCACGACAACGGTCTTTTCATAGCTCACCACCGGAATGCCAAGATCGGCGCGGCGTTCCTGCACGATGACCGGCGCGCCATCATAATCAACCATCAGTTCCTTCGCGTAGACCCAACCGCGCATGCCGTTGACGTCGATCCGGCACCAGCTTTCGCCGTCCAGACACCCGTCAAGCGCAGCGGCACTGCCGCGCGTGGCAATTCCAAGGGATGGATAATCCGCCCCCGGCCCGGAGTAGACCGTCAGGTCCGTTGCCGTCGTTGCCATCATACCGGCTGAAGCGAAACCGGCTCCCGTCAGAAGCATCGCACCCGCGAGCAAGGGCTTTGATATCCACCGCATGTTCTTCTCCTTGTTGAACAGTGGACGCAAAACGCCCGGCCGCCGCCAAGGTTCCTTGCAGAGCGCGTCCTATCCGGCCTGCAACCGGTTGAGGCGGCTGTAGAGCCCATTCTTGCTCAGGAGTTCGGAGTGGGTGCCATCCTCGACGATTGCCCCTTCGTTGACGACGAGGATGCGGTCCGCCTTCGTGATCGTCGCCAGCCGATGGGCGATGACCAATGTGGTCCGCCCCTTCGACAATTCCGCCAGCGACTGCTGGATGGCGCGCTCGGTCTCGGTGTCGAGCGCCGATGTTGCTTCGTCAAGGATCAGGATCGGCGGGTTTTTCAGGAAGATACGGGCAATCGCTAAGCGCTGCTTCTGTCCGCCCGACAGTTTCACACCGCGCTCGCCGACAACCGTGTCGAGACCTTGCGGCAGGTCGGCAATGACACCTTCGAGCCGCGCCTTGCGGGCCGCCTCGACAATATCCTCTTCGCTGGCATCCAGCCGGCCATAGGCGATGTTTTCCCGCAGGGAGCCTGCAAACAGGAAGACATCCTGGCTGACGATACCGATATGATTGCGCAGCGACCGCAGGCTCATGTCGCGGATGTCGATATCATCGATGCTGATGGAACCGCCCGTCACCTCGTAGAAACGCGGCAAGAGCGCGCAGATCGTTGTCTTTCCGGCGCCCGAAGGACCGACGAAAGCCACCGTCTCGCCGGCGCGGATATCGATGGTCAGATCCTTCACGATCGCCTTCGTCTCCCGATAACCGAAGCACGCCTTGTCATAGCGGATATTGCCCTTCAGCCCGGCAACATCGCGGGCACCCGGCCTGTCGGCGATATCCGGGCGCGTATCGAGAAAATCGATATAGCGGCGAAACCCGGCAATGCCCTTGGGATAGGTCTCGATGACCGAATTGATCTTGTCGACCGGGCGGAAGAACACGCCAACCAGAAGCAGGAACCCGACGAAGCCACCGGCCGTCAGCTCGCCGTTCAGCACGAAGTAGCTGCCGGCGACCAGCACGACAATCTGCACGAGACGCATGGAGAGGTAACTCAGCGTCGTCGATACGGCCATGATCCGGTAGGCATCGAGCTTGGTCTTGCGGTAACGCTGGTTTTCCTCCGCGAACAGGCCGCGCTCGTGATCTTCATTGGCAAACGCCTGTACCACGCGGATGCCGCCGACATTTTCCTCGATCCGGGCGTTGAAATCGCCGACGCGATTGTAGAGAGCCTGCCAGTTGCGGGTCATCCGCCCACCGTAGCGGGTGGTCAGCCACGCCGTCAGCGGCAGTACCAGCGCGGTGATCAACGCCAGCTTCGGATTGACCGAGAACATCAGCAAGAAGGCGCCGATCAGCGTCATGATGGCGATGAACACGTCTTCCGGCCCGTGATGGGCAACCTCGCCGATTTCCTCCAGATCCTTGGTCAGCCGGGCGACGAGATGGCCGGTTTTCTGGTTGTCGAAATAACCGAAGGACAGTTTCTGCAGGTGATCGAACGCCTTGCGCCGCATCTCGGTCTCGATGTTGATGCCGAGCATATGCCCCCAATAGGTGACGATCGCCAGCAGCCCGCCATTGATGAGGTAGATCACCATCAACCCCGCCGAAGCCGCCGCGACATAGCCCCACTGCCCTGTCGGCAACAGCACGTCGATGAACAGCTTGACGGCAATTGGGAAACCCAGTTCCAGCAGCCCGGACGTCACCGCACAGGAAAAATCCAGCAGGAACAAGCGCCGGTGTGGCCGGTAATAGGAAAAGAAACGGGCGATGAGATCGCGCATGCTTTTGGTCCTTGTCGGCATTCACCGCGAAATTGCCGGCCGCATCTCAAAATGGGTGCAATCTTCGCGCGAGCAAGAGTCGCTCTTAATCGATGCCGCTCCTTTTAATCGCTTCGATTGGAACAGCAAGCGGCATGATGAAAGGGGGTTGAACGAATGATGTTCACGATTGAGACGGACGAAAAATAAAAGTCGCCCTCAACGCGAAATTGATCCGCCCGAAGGCGATTTCAATCAGCGTTATCATTGAGAAAGAAGAGAATGGTGGGTGATGTAGGGTTCGAACCTACGACCCGCTGATTAAGAGTCAGCTGCTCTACCAACTGAGCTAATCACCCGCCAGAACCGCTTCGCTGCGGCCTCTAGAACCACATTGCTGTGGTGTGATGCGGCGTATAATGGCGTTCGCCGGGCTTGTCTAGTTCTTCGAGCGATTTTCTTTCGGATTTCTCAAAAAAATGTGTGTGGGCTGTTTAGAGGCTGTTTTTCAAAGATAAAGTTCACCGGCCGCAATCTTCACGGCCTGTCCGCCGATCCGGGCCGTGCCGATTTCGCCGCCGGAGACGTCGATGTGGAGGTGCAGCAGCGATGGGCGTCCCATCTCCACGCCCTGCTCGATCAGGAACGGATGATGCCCGTCGATCAGCTGGTCAAAACAGTGGATGGCGCCGGAGAAGGCCGCGACCGCGGCACCTGTCGCAGGATCTTCGACAATGCCCATGGCCGGGGCGAACATGCGGGCATGGAAGCGGGCGACGTGATTGACGCCGCCGCGGCAATAGATGTAGGCGGCGGCAAGGCGGCCTTCAGCAATCGGGGTGATCTGCTCCCACCGGGCCGGATCGAACTCCACGGCGCCGGCCGCGCCGACATCGTGCACAGGGATCATCACGAACGGCACCCCGGCACTCCAGAACGAGGGCACGTGGTTTTCGAAGCCGATCTGCGTTGCCTTCAGGCTGAATGCGTCGGCGATCGCCTGCCGGTCGAATTTGGCATCGAGCCGGACCGATTTTCGCGGCACATCGAATTCGGCGAAGCTTGCCTCTCCTGCCCTGCCGCGCACGGCGCACCGCACCGGGCCGACATTCTCCTCAAGCATCTGCACGAGGTCATAGTCTTCGCCGTCAGAGGCGCGTCCGTCCTCGGCCAGTGCGATCGCGGCACCCACCGTCGGATGACCGGCAAAGGGCAGTTCATGGCCAGGGGTGAAGATCCGCAGCCTTGCCGCATGCCCGGCCTTTTGCGGCTGCTGCAGGAAGACCGTCTCCGACAGGTTGAACTCGCCGGCAATCGCCTGCATCGCCGCATCGCTCAGGCCATCGGCATCGAACACAACGGCGAGCGGATTTCCTTCCAGCCGGGTGGCGGTGAAAACGTCGTAGATTGCATAGCGACGCGCCACGATGATCTCCTTTTGCAGTTTTCTGCCATCAGACCTTGCATGGCAGTCCGCTGACAGCAAGCGTAAAGCGTCACCGCGGGCTGTTGAAAACCCATGCCAGGATCGGCGGCATGAATGGCGGATAGTGGTATTGCCCGGGGTCGGCGGTGCGAATGGCAAGTGCACCATCGATCTCCGGGTCGGGATCGCCGGCAATATGGGCCGCGATCCGTTCGATCAATTCCGCCGCCGTCTCGGCAAAATGAAAGGTGCGGAACACCGTGACGATGCCTTGGTCATGGAGTGCGTGGAAGCCGGACACGCTTTTCGCATCCGACAGCGACAACCCGGTCTCCTCCAGCACCTCGCGCGCCATGTTGCCATCGAGATCGCAATGCCCGTCGCGGACATCCTCCGGATCCAGCGATCCGGCAGCACAATAGACACGGCCGGGATTGGCCGTGTGCTGGCCCATTCGAATGGCGATCACGGCATCGTCTGAAGAGACGATCACCGGCAGGCCGAACAGATGGATGGCGCTGGCGGCCGGCCGGGTTTTGCGCCACAGCAGAAGCGTGGAGAACGGAACGGTATGGCACTCCCCCGAAATCGCCCCGTCCCGCATCCGAAGCGAGCGCACCAGAAGCATACGCCCGTCGTACAAGGCAGGATTGGCCGCGACCTCACGCTCCCAGTTCGCGGCTATCTCCGCCTTGTGGGACAGGTAGTAGGGATGCGGCTCATCGCTGACCTCTACATCGATGCGCGCGACGGGAAAGATCACGTCCTCGTCTGGCCATTCGGAAACATTGCTAGTCAGGCGAGACAGAGAATCAGGCATGGGAAAGCTCACACGTTGAGGGAAATGACGACCGGGCAGTGGTCCGAGGCCTTTGGGCGATCCCAGCCGGTTCTCGGATAACGCTCGACCTCCTGCCCCTGCGGGAAGATCGTCCGATAGGGCTGGCCGCCGCGAACGATCTCCGGCACGCTCGCCGGGTTGCGCGCGGCCAAGGCCTGCGACAGCCAGATATAATCGAGCTGGCAAAGGTGCCGTTCCTCCGGGCCACGGCTGTGGAACAGGGTCCAGCGGTCAAGTTCCGGGCGCCGGCGCATGACGTTTTCGACGAAACCGTCATGGCTGAACACATCCAGCGCGCTTTCCGCCTCCTGGCGTGACACGAAATTGTAACCGTTGCGCCGGTCGCCCAGCACATCGACACGTTCCTGATAATCGTTCATATCGCCGCAGATGGCGAACATCTTGCCATCCGGATGATCCGCCCCGAAGCGGTTCTCGATGATACGGCGGACGGCGGCGGCCTCGGCCGTTCGAACCGGCATCGTCGCCGTGCGTCCGTCCTGCCCGTCGCGCGCCGGTCCCATAGACTTGAAATGCACGACGAACAGAGTGAATGGACGGCCGCCAATGCGGAAATCGAGTTCCAGGCAATCCCGCTTGAAGATGCGGTCGCCGGGCACGTTTGTCGCAGCCAATGCGTCGTTGAACAGATCGAAATCGGCATAGGTAACGCCGGCATGGGATTTGACATCGACGCACTCGATCTTCTGTCCGTCGCGGGTTTGCTCGCGCACCAGAACGGCAACATCGATGCCGCGGCTGTCATTGCCCTCGATGAGGTATTTCTGCCGGTAGCCATTGCCGACCATTCGGAACAGATAGCCGTATTCGAAGGCCTGCAGCGCCGCCATATTGTCGGCCTCCTGCAGGCAAAGAATATCTGCGTCGCAATCGGCAATGGCGAGCGCCGACATCTGCCGTGTGTCATCGGTGTAGGCGATGGTGCGGGCTTCCTCCAGCCGCTGGTACTCCGCCTCGGTCTTGACGTCGAACAGCCTGAGAACGCGATCCTGCTTGAGATGATTGCGAAAGCCGGAGAAGTCGAACCTGCTCATCAGGTTTTCGACATTGAAGGTGGCGAGGCGAAGGGTCATGAGCAGTTTCCGTATGCAATCGGGACGACTTTAGACAATCGGGAGCAAAAGTCGAACGCCTTTCGCGCAAGAGAATCCCTTGGCAATGTTCCGGCGCGAACCGGCCTCAGAGCAACCATCCCTGCCGGATCACGAACGGCGCCAGAAGACCGGGTTCCATGGTGGTCGCGGAGTAGGCCCTGAGATTTTGTCCGCCCGCAGTACGCAGCGCCAGGGCAAAACGCTCGCCCTCGAAGACGCAGGAGATAACCTGCAGCATGATGCCCTGGGGATCGGCAACGACGTGTTCAGGCCGTACGAGCATGGGACGGCTCGGGCGTGCCGTCTGCCCGAAGGCCGTCTCAATAGCAAGCCATGGCACCAGGCGCGGCCCGTGATCCGGAAGCGGCAGATCGAGGATTGCGCCCTGCCCGACCAGACCGCCGACGACCCGTCCTTCAGGCCGAGCATAAATTTCCTGCGGCGAGGCGACCTGCATCAGCCGCCCCTCGGACATCACGGCAATATCGGTCGCAAGCGCCATTGCCTCTCCCTGATCATGGGTCACATAGATCATCGTCGCGCCGGACCGGGCATGGAACTCGCGAAAGGTCTCCTCCATGGCCGCTTTGAGATGACGGTCGAGATTGGCCAGGGGCTCATCCAGCAGCACCACATCCGGCGAGGTCACGAGGCAGCGGGCCAGCGCCACGCGCTGCCTCTGACCGCCGGAAAGATCGGCCGGACGGCGATCGGCATACTCCTCCAGCCGGACGACAGACAGCGCGTCCCTGACCCGGACCTCCCATGCTGCGCCAGCGACACCGCGCACCTTCAGCGGATAGCCGACATTCTGCGCAACGGTCATATGCGGCCAGAGCGCATAGGACTGAAACACCATCGCCATGTTGCGCTTTTCGGGCGGCAGCGCCCCGCTGGCGTCCGCCAGCGTGCGTTCGCCCAGCAGGATCGAACCGTCGGTCGGCTGTTCGAAACCGGCGATCATGCGAAGCACCGTCGTCTTGCCGCAACCGGATGGCCCGAGCAGCGCCAGGAAGCCGCCCTCGCGCACCTTGAGCGACACATCGGAGACAGCGGCCCGGCCGGTTCCAAAATCCTTGCCGAGATGATTGAGGATCAGTTGCGCCATGGCAGCACGCCTCTCGGAAGGTGTTTCGCCAGCATTTCCAGGAGCAGCATCAGGATAACCACCATGATGACGACGAGCACGGACAGCGCCGAGGCAAGATCGGAACTGCCGCTGTCGTCGAGATTGAAGATCGCCACCCCGAGCGTCTGCGTGCCCGCCGACCAGAGCAGTGCCGAAACGGTCAGTTCGCTGCAGGCGATGAGGAAGACAAGAATGACGGAAGCGCCCGCCGCCGGTGCGATGAGCGGAACGAGAATGTCGCGCATGCGGCGGCCAAAGCCAGCGCCGGAAAGGCGGGCTGCTTCCTCAAGCGAGGGATCGAGCTGCAGAAAGGCACTGGCCACCGGCTTCAGGCTGACCGCAAAGAAACTGGAGAAATAGGCGATCAGGATGATCCAGATCGTCCCGTAGATCGAGACGTTGACCAGCGGCAGCGGGGCAGCAAAGAGCAGGATGAATGCGACTGCCAGCACGATGCCCGGGAGCGCATAGGGAATTTCAATCATGCCGGTGATGATATTGGCCAGCTTTCCCGGACGGCGGGCCAGCAGATAGGCGGTGAGAACGGTGAACAGCAGCAACCCGCATGCCGTCGTCCCGGCCAGAAACAGCGAATTTGCAAACGCCGTCAGCGTGACGGACTGGCGAAACAGGATTTCGCTATAGGCTTCGAACGACACGGTCTGGAAGGTCAACGGCACGCCATAGGTGGGTACCAGCGAACTGGCGGCGAGCGCAGCCAAGGGGGCGGCGAGAACAAAGAACAGCACCATCGAAAACCCGGCTTCGGCGATCGGACGCCATGGCCCGAGGGAGAACGCCGCGCTTTGTCCCGACAGCCCGATGATGCGGTAATCTCTGCCCTTCAGTGCCCGCTGCTGGATCACGAGGCCCAGGCCGGCGATGACCGCGATCACCATGGAAAGCTGCGACATTTCGGCGAAGGTGCCTGCCCCGAAGCTCGAAAGACGGCTGTAGATCAATGTCGGCAGCACGAAGATCGACGCGGGAATTCCAAGAATGGCCGGAATGCCGAAATTGCCGACACCGGAAACGAAGGCAATCGCCGCCCCCGCAATCAGGCCCGGCACCGCAAGCGGGAAAATGATGTCGCGAAACACCCGCATCGGGGAGGCTCCCGCCAGACGCGCCGCCTCGACGCCATCGCGCGGCAGCGCGGCAAGACCGGCCTTCAGCGCCAGGAACACCAGCGGGGCATGCTGGACACCCAGCAGCAGCGCAATACCACCAAGCGAATAGAGCGGCTGCGGACTACCGAGCGGCGGCGCGATACCGAGTGTCTTCAAGAGCGGACTGGCCGGGCCCGACATCTGCACCCAGGCCAGCGCCGTCACCTGCGGCGGGATCATCATCGGTAGCACGAAGGCAAAGCTGAAAAGACCTTTTGCGCGGATATCGGTCAGCGTCACGACAAAGGCAAAGGTTGCGCCGAGCAGAACGGAAATCACCATGCCACCGGTCGCGGTCGTCAGCGTGTTACGAATTGCAAACCAGGTGGATGGTTCCGAGAAAAGGCCGGTCGCCCGGCCCTCGACCGAAAACCGCAATCCGGCATAGAGCAGCCGTGCCAGCGGCAGCCCGCTCAACAGGCAGACGGCAATGATGATGAAAGGAAGCAGCCAGGCGGGCTGGCTGCTTCGATTGGCAAAAGGTCTGGGCATGGGAACCGATCAGTTGGTACCGAAGATGCCGGAGAACGTCTTCAGGTCGCCTTCCGAGTTCTTGACGGCAGCGGCCGCATCGATCGGCAGCACCTTGATGCTGTCACGCGCCGGAAAACCTTCCGGAAGTGCTACGCCATTGCGAGCCGGGATGTAACCGAGCTTGACGGAAACCTGCTGGCCCTGTTCGGACAGAAGGAAATCGACGAATTTCTTGGCCGTCTCAACATTCTTGGCGGTCTTCAGGATCGCAACCGGCTCGGTCACGGCGCTGACGCCTTCGGCCGGAAACACGAACTCGACGGGTGCGCCCTTGGCCTTTTCACGGATCGCCATGAAATCGACGACCATGCCATAGGCCTTCTCGCCGGTGGCGACCGCCTTCAGCACGCCGCCATTGCCGCCCGAAGCCGTCGCGCCGTTTTCGGCAAGAGACTTGTAATAATCCCAGCCGAACCCATCGATTCCCGTCAGCGTCTGCGCATGGATCAGCGCCGCTCCCGAGGTCATCGGGCTCGGCATCGTCATCAGGCCCTTGGCTTCCGGCTTGGCCAGATCCTTCCAGCCGTCCGGCTTCATCGCTGCCGACGTGTTGTAGATGATGCCGGTGGTGATCATCTTGGTGGAGTAATAGGCGCCATCGGCATCATAGAGCGCCGCGTCGAAATTGGCGGCTTCCGGCGACTTGTAGGCCAAAAGCTGGTCCGCTTCCTTCATGCGCTGCAGGGTCACGGTATCGGCGATCAACAGCACGTCGGCGACCGGATTGCCGGCCTCGATCTCCGCCATCAGCTTGGCCATGATCTTGGTGGTGCCGTCGCGCACCCACTCCACCTCGACACCCGGATTGGCGGTCTTGAACGCATCGACGGTCGCCTGCGCGTCTTCGTTCGGCTGGCTGGTATAGAGCACCAGGTTTTCGGCATGCGCCGAAACGGCAATCAGGCTGGCGGCAACAAGTGCGGTGAACGCACCAAGCAACGTTTTCATCGGTCTTCATCCCATGTGAACAGATGCAGCGATGGATAGTGGCGGCAATTGACAGGCATGTGACACTTCCGGCGCCGCACGAAGAGAACAAGCAGCCAGCCAGCCGCGTGATATCGACAGACAGCGGCATGACCAGATGAACATTACTGGGGCATTGGCGCTCTGCGACCCAAACCCTTGAATATATTAGCAACACCTGTGATCCAGGCGAAACGCGGTGGCGATCGGCTACTGCCGCCGCCAACCGGGTCGTCGCGCTGACGGAAGACGGAGCCGGGTGGCCGGTTTGGGCGTGACAGCCCCTTTCCTTTTCGCCGCCGGGGACTACCTTAGCTGGTGCTCCCCCAATCAGGCGCATTGGAAAACCATCATGGAATATCGTCTTCTCGGCCGGTCCGGCCTCAAGGTTTCGACATTGACCGTCGGTACCATGACCTTTGGCGGCAAGGGCTGGGCGAAAACCGTCGGCGATCTCGGCGTGTCCGAAGCGCGCAAGCTCGTCGACATGTGCCTCGATGCCGGCGTCAACCTGATCGATACGGCGGATGTCTATTCGCATGGGGCCTCTGAGGAAATCGTCGGCGAGATCATCGGCAAGCGCCGGGATGGCATCCTGATTGCCACCAAGGCCCGCTTCCCGATGGGGGACGGCCCGAACGATGCCGGCTCGTCGCGCCATCACCTGATCCGTGCCTGCGAGGCAAGTTTGAAGCGGCTGAAGACCGATGTCATCGACCTCTACCAATTGCATGAATGGGATGGCCTCACGCCTCTGGAAGAAACGATGGAAGCGCTCGATATGCTCGTGCGCCACGGCAAGGTCCGCTATATCGGCTGCTCCAATTTTTCCGGCTGGCATATCATGAAGGCGCTCGGCGTCAGCGCCGCCGAACACCGCCAGCGCTTCGTCAGCCAGCAGATTCACTACACGCTCGAAGCCCGCGAAGCCGAATACGAGCTTCTGCCGATCTCGATAGACCAGGGCATCGGCGTGCTGGTCTGGAGCCCGCTGGCCGGTGGTCTGCTCTCCGGCAAGCACCGCCGCAACAGGACCGCGGAAGGCTCACGGCAACTGGCCGGCTGGGACGAACCACCGATCCGCAACGAAGATCGCCTGTGGAATATCGTTGATGTTCTCGTCGATATCGCCGAAAGCCGAAACGTCTCGGGCGCCCAGGTAGCACTCGCATGGCTGATCGGCCGAAAGGCCATCACCTCCGTCATCATCGGCGGCCGGACCGAAGCGCAGTTCAAGGACAATCTCGCCAGCGCCGAACTGGCCCTGTCTACCGAAGAACGCCAACGCCTCGACAAGATCAGCGCCCCGCCGATCCTCTACCCCTACTGGCATCAGGTCCGCACGGCCAAGGACAGGCTGGGAGAAGCGGACCTATCGTTGCTCGGGCCGCATACCTAACAGAGAATCAGCTTCAAATCGTCGTCAGCAACAGGCTCGTTTCCGATTTTGACACGCCCTCCAGCGCCCGGATATGGCGAAGGACCCGGTCGAACTCGGCGAGATTTTCCGTTTCGATTTCGGCCACAAGGTCCCAGGCGCCGTTGGTTGTGTGCAAAGCGCGAATTTCCGGGATGCCGCGCAACGTCTTGATCACCGAGACAGTTTTTTGGCCGGTGATCTCGATCAGCATGACGGCGCGGACGGCGTGCGGGTCTTCCGCTGCAGCGATCCGCACCGTGAAACCGGCGATGACGCCATCGGCGGTCAGCCGGTCGATCCGGTTCTGCACCGTGCCGCGCGATATTTTCAAGAGATCGGCCAATTTCGAAATCGAGGCCCGGCCATCGGCTCGGAGGATTGCCAGCAAACGGCGGTCGGTATTGTCCATGACATCGGGCCTCTGATCATTATGCCAACATACCTTGTCATTTCGTTCAAAATATCAAGCAAATTTCCATATTATTGCCATTTCGCTTTATCGAACCGGCGGCTAGAGTTTGTCAGCCTCGCCACAGGGGTCCATTCGAATCGCTAGAGGATCGACCGAAATGCCATCTGCCGACCGCCCACCTCTTCGCAATTGCCTGTCACGCACCGGCGAGCTTTCCATCGAAATGACGCGGTGGCCGAGCGTCACGGAAAGCGATGGCGAAGCGACATTCTCAGGCCGGTTGATGGCGCTTCTGGGCGATACACCCTATTTTCGCCAGCACCCGGAAAACCTGTTGGCGCTTGACAGCCATGGCAGCCCCGCCCGGCAGAATGTATTGGCACTGGTACGCGGCAAAGGCCGCCGATGCCTGGTTCTGGCGGGACATTTCGATACGGTCTCGATCGCCAACTACAGTTCGCTGGTATCACTTGCCTGCGAACCGGAAGCCCTAACCAAAGCATTGATCGATGAACTGACGGCCAAAACCCGCAATCCGGCCGAAGACAAGGCGCTGACCGACCTCATGACCGGCGATTTCCTTGCTGGCCGCGGCCTGCTCGACATGAAGAGCGGCCTTGCCGCCGGCATCGCCGCGCTGGAGCGTTTTGCCGAACTGGATGAACCGCCCGGCAATCTGCTGTTCGTCGCCACGCCCGACGAGGAAAACAGGTCGCGCGGCATGCGGGCCTTGCGCGACGCCCTGCCTGGTATCGCCGAAAAATTCGATCTCGACATGATCGGCGGCATCAATCTCGATGCCAGTGGCGATGATGGCGATGGCGAGGAAGGCCGCGCCGTTTATCTCGGCTCGGTCGGCAAGTTTTCGCCGTTCGCCTTTGTTGCCGGCCGCCCTACCCATGCCGGCTATGCCTTCGATGGCATCAGCGCCCATCTGATCGGTGCCGAGATCATGCGCGCCATCGAGATCAACAGTGCGCTGTGCGACGAGGCCCATGGCGAGATTTCGCCGGCACCGGTCTGCCTCGAAGCCAAGGATGTCCGCAATGGCTATGAGGTGACGACGCCAGCCCATGTCTGGCTGTCGTTCAACTGGCTGACGCACCGGCGCACGCCGGATGACGTTCTGACCGAGTTCCATGCGCTTGCCACAACCGCCATGCGTACGGCGCTCGATGCGCAGACGCAGAATGCAAAAGCCTTCTTAAAGCGTCAGGGCTCGGGCCGGGCGGAACTCCACGAAGGACAGGTTCTCACCTACGCAGAACTGCACGCGCTTGCCGTTTCCCATGGCGGACAGGCCGCAGCCGAACGGCTGACGGCGCTCGATCAGTCCCTGTCAGGCGGCGAAGACCCGCTGTCGACCACCCGCCAGATCGTCGCGGCAACGCTGGCCGAGGCCGGACTTGAAGGTCCGCTGGTGATCGTCGGCTTCTCGACGCTGCACTATCCGCGCGTCCATCTCGACAACGCCGGAGAGCGGGGAAAAACCTTCGAACGAAACATGATCGCAGCCGCCGGAATATGCGCGAAACGGCATGGGACAAGCATCAAGGCGAAACAGTTCTTTGCCGGCATTTCGGATATGAGCTTTTTCGGGCATTGCCCGGCAGCCGGACAGACACAGCTTCTGTCGGCAAACACGCCCTGTTCGGCCTTCATCGACACGGCACCGGACGGACTGCTGTCCTATCCGGTTGTCAATATCGGACCATGGGGGCGCGACTACCATCAGAAATGGGAGCGCGTCCACATGCCCTATACGTTCGAGGTATTGCCCGATGTGATCTACGAGGCAGCTCTCGCCTGCCTCGTAGATGAAGGTTAGTTAAGCGGCAATCGCTGCTGCTTCCCGGCCGATGAGGCCACCGAGACGGGAAATGCCCTCCTCGATCATCGCCTCGTCGGCACACGAGAAGCTGACGCGCAGCGTGTTGGCGCCCGAACCATCGGCAAAGAACGCCTTGCCCGGCACGAAGGCGACCTTTGCCGAAACCAGCGATTTTGCCAGAAGGTCGGCTCCGTCCATGCCGGCAGGCAAGGTTAGCCAGACGAACATTCCGCCTTCCGGAACAGTCCAGCTTACGCCTTTCGGCATATATTTCCCAAGAGCCGCCAGCATGGCATCGCGCCGCTTGCTGTAGACGGCGCGGATCTTATTCACCTGCGCGTCAAAGCCACGTTCGGCAACGAGGCAGATGGCCATCTGGTTGATGGTCGAGGAATGCAGATCGGCCGCCTGCTTCATCAGTACCAGCTTGCGGATGATCGGCATGGCCGCGACCACGAAACCGACACGAAGGCCGGGCGTCAGCGTCTTGGAGAAACTGCCGCAATAGATCGTCCGGGTTTCGTTGATCGAACCCTTGCGGGCGATTTCCAGCGCCAGCATCGGCGGAACGGCTTGCCCGTCATAACGCAGCGACTGATAGGCGGCATCCTCGATAACGGCGATATCGAGTTCCTCGGCAAGATCGAGGACCTTTTCACGCGCGGCGAGATCGAGCGTTTCGCCGGTCGGGTTGGCGAATTCGGCCGACATATAGGCGAACTTCACCCGCCCGCCCGCTTCTGCCGCGACATCGCGATAGGTCTGCGGCGTGCGGTTGCCGGCAGGCGACAGCTGGTCGTAGGCGGGCTCATAGGCATTGAACGCCTGCAGCGCGCCGAGATAGGTCGGCCAGGTGACCAGAGCCGTATCTTTGGGCGACAGGAACAGCTTGCCGAGATAGTCGAGCGCCTGCTGCGAGCCGGACGTGATCAGGATGTTTTCCGGATCGCACGGGATACCGATGGCGGCCATACGGCCGGCCAGCCATTGACGCAGCGGCAGATAGCCTTCGCTGACCGAGTATTGCAGCGCTGCGCTGACCGTCGGGCCGCCGAAAATGTCGGCATAGGCGGTCTTGAATTCCTCATCCGGAAACAGCGCCGGATCCGGAATGCCGCCGGCAAAGGAGATGATGTCCGGCCGGTCCAGAAGTTTCAGCAGTTCACGGATTTCCGAAGCGCGCATCCGTGAAGACCGCGTCGCGAAGATATTTTCCCAATCGAGCATGGAAGTTTCCTCAGATTATGCTTTTGCCGGAGCACATCACGCCACGCTTATTAAGTCAATAATGCTGACCTATACTTTGGTGCGCAACCGCATTTTCTGCAGTCATTCGACAAAAGGCAGCGACTGTAGACGGTCAACGATTGCTGCCCCCAGACTATTCTCCGTGTAGCGCGTCAGCAACTGCTTGGCCTGCGCCAGCGAAATATCAACGTCCGAATGTCCGCGCCTCAGCCAGATGCCGTCGAGCATGGCGGCAAATCCCAGCACGAACGGATCGATTGCAGCCCGGTCCACGGCCGGCACCAGCGCCGATGCCAGATTGGAATGAAGCCGCCGGTAGAACAGCCGCTGCAGCCGGGCATAACGCTCGTTATGCGCCGCCTCGGCGTAAAACGACACCCAGGCATTGGCCGTATTGCGCTCGAAGCGGCTTTCGGGGAAATTGCCGTCGATCACCGCAATGATCCGGTCCCAGCGATTGCCGGCGCCGCGCAGCCGCTCGACCACATCGTCCATCAGGATGCGGTTCGCATGGCGGACCATTTCAAACAGGACCTCGTCCTTGTCCTTGAAATAATAGGTGAGAATCCCCTGCGACATGCCGGCCTCCTGGCATATCCGCGTGGTCGTCAGCCCCTTCAGCCCATCCCGGATGAAAATCCGGTACGCCGCCTCGATCAGCTCGATCCGGCGGATTTCCTCAATGCGTTTCTTCTGTTTTTTTGGTTGCGCGATCATGGATTTTCAATACCTGAAAGATTTTTTGTACGCTCTAACAAATTTTTATTTTGACAAAAAATATTGTTGACCTATCGTTTCGCTCAACATCAAAAAAGGGGAATGGATATGAACGCATGCAAGCTTGCTCTCGCCGCGCTCGGCGTAACCCTGTTGCCGCTTACAGCCAATGCCACGGATGCCGAATCCTGTCGCACTGTTCGCATGTCGGATCTCGGCTGGACGGATATCTCGCTCACCAACACCACAGCGGCGGTGATCCTGACCGCACTCGGCTATCAGCCCACGCAGACGTTGATTGGCCTCAATGTCACCTATGAAATGCTCAAGGACAAACAGCTCGATATCTTCCTCGGCAACTGGCGCCCGGTGCAGGACGAACAGTTCAAGGCCTATTTCGACGACAAGTCGGTAGAGCCTCTGGCAACCAATCTCGAAGGCGCCAAGTTCACCCTTGCCGTACCGAAATACGTCGCCGATGCCGGTGTGACATCCTATGACGATCTCGCCGCCCATGCTGATAAATTCGACAGCAAAATCTACGGTATCGAGCCGGGATCGAACCAACCGTTGCTCGACATGATCACCGCCGGCAACCACCAGCTTGTCGGCTGGGAAGTCGTCGAATCCAGTGAGGCGGCGATGCTGATGCAGGTCGCCAAGACCGCCAAAACCAAGGACTGGGTGGTGTTTCTCGGTTGGGAGCCACACCCGATGAACCTGATGTACGACCTCACCTATCTCTCAGGCGGCGACAAGGAATATGGCCCGAATTTCGGCGGCGCGACCGTGCGCACCATCGCGCGTGGCGGCTACGCGGCAGAATGCCCGAACGCAGCCAAACTGTTCAGCAATCTGGTGTTCGACCTGAACTACGAGAACATCGGCATGGACATGATTTCCAACAAGGGACTGTCGGCCGAGGAGGCTGCCAAACAGATGATCAAGGATCACCCGGAAAAGCTGGAAAGCTGGCTTGCGGGCGTCACCACGTTCGACGGCGCGCCAGCCCTTCCTGCTGTTCAGGCACCCCTGGGTCTCCAGCCGTGAGCGCCATTCAGGATTTCATGAACGCAGCGGTGCTTGAAACCTACGACGCACCGCTGCAACAGCGCAAAGTCCCTGTCCCACAACCCGGGCCCGGTCAGATCCTCGTCAGGCTGAAGGCCTGCGGCGTCTGCCACTCGGATGTGCATATCTGGAAAGGGCATGTGCGGCCACCGTCCGATCCCGTCCCCTTCATCCTCGGTCACGAGGGGGTCGGCACCGTCATTGCCACCGGGCCGGATGTGACCGGCTGGGAAATCGGGGCGAGCGCCGGTGTCCCGTGGCTACACGACACCTGTTGCCATTGCGACGAGTGTGCAGACGGCATGGAATCCTTTTGCCAGAACCAGCGGGCACACGGTCTGAACGTCCCCGGCGCCTTTGCCGAATATGTGATTGCCGATGCCGCCTTCGCCGTGCCGTTGCCGGATGGTCTCGATCCCATCGCACTCGCGCCGATCATGTGCGCCGGTGTCACCGCCTATGGCGCCGTCAAACGCTCTGCCCTGCGCGCCGGCGAAACCTGCGCCATTTTCGGCTGTGGTGGCCTTGGTCTCTATGCCGTCCAGATTGCCGCCCGGCTCGGCGCGCGCGTCATCGCCGTCGATCGCGATCCAGCCAAGCTCGACCTCGCCCGCCGCTACGGTGCTGCAGCAACACTCCTGGCCGATGGCAATCTCACGGAAACGCTGGGCACCGAACCATACAGAAGCCATGTCTGCATCAACTTTGCCCCGACCGCCGCGACCTGGGCGCCGATGATCGCCGCCATCCGGCCGAGGGGCCGCATCGTTGCGGCGGCGCTGGTGCCGGACCCGGTTCCTGTCAGCCAGGAATGGCTAACGGCAACCGGCGTCGTCATCACGGGAACAAGCGTGGGAACCCGCGCAGAAATGCGCGAAGTCGTGGAACTCCATGCGGCAAAACCGCTGGAGAATGACATCGTGCCGATAACGCTCGACTGCGTTTCCGGCGCACTGCACGAACTTGACCAGGGCAAGGCTGCCGGCCGCTTCGTCATCGCCTACTAACCTTGCGGAATTGCGTCAATTCCGCAAGCAAGCTGTCAGGCTTCGTGATGTCCGAACATGCTCAAACCGACGAGGAGCACGATGGCTCCGACGATGAAAGCGTCGAACATAGCGAAGTGGTAGAAGAATGTTGTCATTGCAGTATCCTCCTGACGAATAGAATACTCCAAAAGCGACAATGTTCCAAATATTACTTCAAAGACACGAGAAAGGCCGGGATTTTCCCCGGCCTCTTCAGTATTACGCAAGTGCAACGTGCTAATTTTGCTCTGCAGCAAATATTAGTTCTTGGCCTTGTCGACCAGCTTGTTCTTGCCGATCCAAGGCATCATGCCGCGCAGCTTTGCGCCGACTTCTTCGATCTGGTGGTTGTCGTTCATGCGGCGGATGCCCTTGAAGCGGGCTGCACCCGAACGGTATTCCTGCATCCAGTCGGAGGTAAACTTGCCGGTCTGGATGTCGGTGAGGACGCGCTTCATTTCAGCCTTTGTTTCAGCCGTGATGATGCGCGGACCCGAGACGTATTCGCCCCACTCGGCCGTGTTGGAGATCGAGTAGTTCATGTTGGCGATGCCGCCTTCATAGATCAGGTCGACGATCAGCTTGACTTCGTGCAGGCACTCGAAATAGGCCATTTCCGGCGCATAACCGCCTTCGACCAGCGTTTCGAAACCGGCGCGGATCAGCTCAACGAGACCGCCACACAGAACGACCTGTTCGCCGAAGAGGTCGGTTTCGCACTCTTCCTTGAAGTTGGTTTCGATGATGCCCGAACGGCCGCCGCCGACGCCGCAGGCGTAGGAGAGAGCGAGGTCAAGCGCGTTGCCCGATGCATTCTTTTCAACGGCAACGAGGCAAGGAACGCCGCCGCCCTTCTGGTATTCGCCGCGAACCGTGTGGCCAGGGCCCTTCGGTGCGATCATGACAACGTCAAGCGTGTCCTTCGGCTCGATGAGGCCGAAATGAACGTTGAGACCGTGGGCGAAAGCGATGGCTGCGCCGTCACGGATGTTGCCGGCGATGTCGGCCTTGTAGATGTCGGCCTGGAGCTCGTCCGGGGTCGCCATCATCAACAGATCGCCCCACTTGGCAGCTTCGGCAACGGTCATGACCTTGAAGCCATCGGCTTCGGCCTTCTTGATCGTCGGCGAACCGGCCTTCAGCGCGATAACGACGTTGGTGGCGCCCGAATCCTTCAGGTTCAGCGCATGGGCGCGGCCCTGCGAACCGTAACCGACGATAACGACGTTCTTGGACTTGATGAGGTTGAGATCAGCATCACGATCATAATAGACGCGCATTGTAATTTCCTTCCCTTTGCTTGTCTTTAAAACTCTTCCGGCCGCCCTCAGGACTGTGCCGAACTTTTTTCACTGCCGTAGAGGCGAAGGAAAGCGGACACCGCCTTCTCCGCTCTGCGACCGAAATCCTTGACCATGCGGCCACTGTCTTCGCCGAGCAGCATGCGCAGATGCCGGTCGGAAACGATCAGGCCGTAAAGCGTATCATAGGCGTCGTCGCGGTCTTCGAACACCAGAAGCCCGGCATCGCGCCCTGCTTCCAGCAGCGCTCCTGCCCGTTTGCCAATCTGCCGGCGTCCGCGCTCCTGCAGCATCGAACCAAGCTTGGAGCCATCACGGCTCGCCTGCCCAATCGCCAGACGGTTAAGCGCCAGCGACACATCGCCGGCCAGAACCTCCAGCAGGTCACGCGCAAACAGCACCAGATGCTCCTGCAGCGTCGCTGCCGTCAACGTTTCGGCGGTATCCTCAAACGTGCGGACCTTGCTGGCCTGAAAACCGATCATCGCCGACAGCAGACCGTCGCGATCGCCAAACCATTTGTACAGGCTTTCCTTCGAGCAGTTGGCGGCTCGCGCCACGCCCGCCGTCGTCAGCGCCTTCTCGCCGCCATCGACCAGCAGACGCAACGCGCTGTCCAGAACATCGTTCTGGCGCGGCGAATAGTCCGGCTGGTGTGGGTGGGCGGCAAGCTGCAAGAAATCATCCTCATTCACAGTACCGTACGGTACGGTTCGCCGCTTATGCCGCAAAGGTGCGGACTGGTCAACCCTGTTGGTGAAGGATTTTGAGGCACCACATGGAACGCAAACAAACCTTCGTCATCGCGAATATAATCAGCCCGCCAAACGTAGAGAGAATAATGGCCACCAGCACCAAAAATGGACACCTCCACACAATCCGATCCCGTTCCGTTTCAACATGGGGTCGGCTAGTGTGCGGCTTCAGACACCCCATATTCCGGAGTTTTCATGCCCCGCCTGCGTACATTCGCCCTGCTCCTGTCGGCCACTCTTGCCTTTTTCCCCATAACTGCTGCTGCCCAATCCGATGAGGAAGTCTACAACCGGATCGAATCCCTGCACGGCAATGCCGGAGACCTGAGCGAGCCGCTGCTTAGCCTTGTGGAAGCGATGGGCAACAGCGATGCGGCAACGATCGCTGGACTTGCCGAATATCCCCTGCGGGTCGCCGCCAATGGCGAAAGCTACGAGATACAGAACGCCGACGATTTCATCGAGAACTTCGACACGCTGGTGACGCAGGACACACGGGATGCTGTTGCCGGCCAGACCTTTGGCCAGCTCTTCGTCAACAGCGACGGCGTGATGCTGGCGGATGGTGCGGTCTGGATGAGCAATGTTTGCGACAATGGCGATTGCAGCTCATCCCATTGGGCCGTGATCAGCATCAACAACTAATCTGCAGGAGAAAACCATGCGCCTCGACGTCATTGCTGCGGCGGCCGTCATTACCCTTGCAACAACGGCGCCCGGCTCTGCAGCTGGCGATGCTCCCTATCTCGGCAGTTGGGATTGCGGCGTCGCCACGTTCAGCTTCACCAAGGATACCTATGATGCCGGTGAAGGGCAGCTGCCGATCCGCAAGGTCGAAAAGGAAGATGGGAACTACATCTTGTCTTTCGATGATAACTATCAGATCGGCCTGTCGAGTGTGACGCAAACGTCGATGCAATGGTTGTCGATGGCAAGCGGCGATGCGTTCGATTGCAAGCGCTTGAAACCCTGATTTTTCGTTGCCTGCCCGGCAAAGGACGTACCCATGAAGCTCGCCATCGCAACATTCTTGATTGGTATTGCCGCCGCCTCGCCGCTGCTGGCTGCCGAAAACCGCTGCGGCTGGCTGCAAAACCCGACACCCGCCAATTGGTGGCTGGATGATGCCGATGGCAGCTGGACAATCATGTCGCAAGGCGGCGGCGAAGGGCCGCCCGGCATGGACCTGATCCCGGATATTTCCGAGCGCGACTATGTCCAGACCAACGGCAATTACGGTTATGCCTGCGCCTGCCTGTCAGTCGAGACCGACGGCAATCAAGGGGCGATCACCAGGATCCTGTCGTTCCGGCAGCTTGCCCTGTCGAAATGCAAAAACGACGGCAACCTGTCGGCACCACAATAGTTTCAGCTGACACGACAACGCTCGGCGACGAAATCGAGAAACACCCGCACCCGCGCCGGCATATGCCCGCCCTGACCGAGAAAGATCGCGTGAACCTCCTCGCTGTCAGATGCCGTGAAACTCCCCAGCACCGGCACCAAAGCACCGCGGGCAAAATCGTCGCGCACCTGAAAATCCGCCAGCCGCGCCAGCCCTGCGCCCGCCAGCGCAAGCTCTCGCAACGCCTCCCCGTCGCTCGCCTGGATGCTGCCCGCCGGTTTGATCGTCATATCGACGCCATCAGCGGAAAACGGCCAGCCGCCGCTGGCGCGGACATAATTGGGGCCAAGCAGATTGTGCCCCACCAGATCATCCGGGTGCCGGGGCACGCCTTTGCGTTCGAGATAGGAGGCTGCAGCAGCTATGTGCATTTTCACTGTACCCAGCTTGCGCGCCATTAATGCCGAACTCTTCAATGGCCCGGCCCGCACGGCGACATCGGTGCGATCTTCCAGCAGATCGACGACATGATCTGTCAGCGACAGGTTGAGCGACACATCCGGAAACAGCGCTAAAAAATCCGGCAGGACCGGCAAAAGCACATGGCGGCCAAATGGCACGTTGGCGCTGACGCGAATGCGCCCGCTCGGGCTATCGGCAGCCGCGGCCGCCCGCTCCGCCTCATCGAGATTGGCCAGCACCTGCACACCATGTTCGTAATATCGGCAACCCTCCGGCGTCAGCTGCAGCTTGCGCGTCGAGCGGTTGACGAGCCGCGCATTCAGCCGGGTTTCCAGCCGGGTCACCAGCTTGCTCACCGCCGAGGGCGTCATGGCGAAATCACGGGCGGCGGCCGAGAAGCCGCCGAGATCGACCACCCGCACGAACACTTCCATCTCGCCGGAGCGATTGATATCCAGCCGCGCCATTGTGCCCTCACCTCACAAATCCTGTGCCTTATCGTTGTCTAGTTCTCAAATCGGCGCGCGTCCATATCTCATCTATCGACACATAGGAGACTGTCATGGACCAGCACAAAACCGCTCTCATCGTCGGCGCACAGGGCGTCATCGGCGGCAATCTTGCCCGCCATCTGGAAACCCTTGAGGATTGGTCGGTCATCGGCCTTTCCCGGCGCGGCGGCACCTCGACGGACAAAATCCGGCATATATCCGTCGATCTGCTCGACCCGGCAGATTGCTTCAACAAACTCGCCGATCTCTCAGAAGTGACTCATATTTTTTACGCCGCCTATCAGGACCGCCCGACCTGGGCCGAACTTGTCGAGCCCAATCTTGCCATGCTGGTCAATGTCGTCACCGCCATCGAAAAGGCGGCGCCAAACCTTGCCCATGTCAGCCTGATGCAGGGCTACAAGGTCTATGGCGCCCATCTCGGACCGTTCAAAACACCGGCGCGCGAGGACGAAGACAATCACATGTCGCCCGAATTCAACATGGACCAGCAGGCGTTTCTGCAAAGTCAGCAGCAAGGCAAATCCTGGACCTGGTCGGCGCTGCGCCCTTCCGTCGTCATCGGCGTTGCCACCGGCAATCCGATGAACCTGGCGATAGTCATCGGACTCTACGCCTCTATGTCGAAAGAACTCGGACTGCCGTTGCGGTTTCCCGGCAAACCCGGCGCTTACGATACACTGCTCGAAATGACCGATGCCGGCCTTCTGGCACGGGCGACCGTCTGGGCGGCGACCAATCCGCAATGCGCCAACCAGGCCTTCAACATCACCAATGGCGACCTGTTCCGCTGGAACGAGATGTGGCCGAAGATCGCCCGGTTCTTCGAGATGGAAACGGCAGCGCCACTGCCGATGTCGCTCAACGTGGTGATGGCGGACAAGGCGGCGCTCTGATCGAAGATGAGGGAGAAATACGGGCTCGCAGATCACCCCTACGAAGCCGTCTCCTCCTGGGGTTTCGGCGATGCGGTGTTCGGCTGGAACTATGATTTCTTCGCCGATGGCACCAAGGCACGGCGGCTGGGGTTCCATGATTATGTACAGACCGACGAGATGTTCCTGTCGGTGTTCCGCGAAATGCGCGCCCAGCGGATCATTCCGTAATCAAACAATGCCTTCGGCCATCCGGCGTGGGGGACATCCCGCGCCGGATGGCCGGACGCGCTAAAATCGGCGCATCAGTATCGCGGCTATCCGGCCTTACCGCCATCCGACGGAGTGGCCTGCAGCGTTTCCTTCTGGGTAATCAACCGGGCGGTGTGCTGGCCGCTCAGATAGATCCACAGCCAGCTCCAGGCGACGACGAACCGGCTGCGCGTACCGATCAGGAAGTAGATATGCGCGATGCCCCAGATCCACCAGGCCAGGGCACCTTTCAGTTTGAACCGGCCGAAATCGATGATCGCCGACCGCCGGCCGATGGTCGCAAGGCTACCCTGATGGCGATAGCGGAAGGGTGGCAGCGCCGGCTTTTGCGCCAGCCGCGCCTTGATGATCTTTGCCACATAGGCGCCCTGCTGCTTGGCGGCGGGCGCGATACCCGGCACCGGCTTGCCGTCCTCCTGGATCACGGACGCGGTATCGCCGACGACGAAGACATCCGGCAGGCCCGGCGCGCTCAAATCCTTTTCAACGATGACGCGCCCGGCTCTGTCAGCCGCAACGCCCAGCCACGCGGCAGCGGGAGAGGCCTGAACGCCGGCGGCCCAGACAATCGTCCGGCTGCCGATGAAGCGCTCGCCGATCATCACGCCTTGCGCTGTGCATTCCGTCACCCGCTCGCCGAGGTGAACCTCGACACCGAGCTTTTCGAGCGCGTTTTGCGCGTAGACCGACAGTTCCTCGGCAAAACCTGCGAGCACCCGCGGCCCCGCCTCAACCAGGATCACCCGGGTTTTGCGGGTGTCGATGTTGCGGAATTCCTGCGGCAGGGTGACATGTGCCAGCTCGGCGATGATCCCGGCAAGCTCGACGCCGGTCGGGCCCGCACCGACGATGGTGAACGTCAAAAGCGCTGCCCGCGCTTCCGGATCGGTTTCCATTTCGGCCTGCTCGAAGGCGAGCAACAGGCGGCGGCGAATGGTGGTAGCGTCCTCCAGCGTTTTCAGCCCCGGCGCCACCGGCTCCCATTCGTCACGGCCGAAATAGGCATGCGTCGCCCCGGTCGCCAGCACCAGCGTATCGTAGCCGATGGTCTCGCCGCCTTTCAGTGCCAGTGTCTTGGCCGCCGGATCGACGCTATCCACCTCCGCCAGAAGCGTGGTGACCTCCGGCCGGTCGCGAAAGACCCGCCGGATCGGCCAGGCGATTTCCGATGTCGCCAGAAGGGTCGTTGCCACCTGATAGAGCAGCGGTTGAAAGAGATGATGATTGCGCCGGTCGATCAGGGTGATCTTGACGGGTGCGCCCTTGAGATCCTTGACCAGCTGCAGGCCACCGAACCCGCCGCCGGCGACGACGACATGGTGTAGGTTATCCTGCGGCATGATCGTATCTCCTGTTTCGAGTACAACCTCTACGCTTCGGCGCGCCCGCACAACTGCGCTTTCGGCATGGCACCCGTGCACGGGGCGACACGGCATCCATAGCTTTACTTAGCGGGCGTACTCCACCGGCACCGACATGCCGCTCTTCAGGATTTCCATCGAGATCGAAGCCGAAACATCGAACAGTTCGACCTTGCGGACGATCTGCTTGTAGATGACGTCGTAGTGCTCGACGCGCGGCAGCACGACCTTGAGGATATAATCGTAATTGCCCGTCAGCCGGTGTGCCTCGACGATCTCGGGAATATCGGCAATCACCTTGCGAAAGATGTCGATCCAGTCGTCCGCATGGTGTGCCGTCTTGATCAGGGCGAACACCGTGGTCGGCACGCCCATCCGGTCGCGATCGAGAACCGCGATCCGCCGGGCGACATAGCCGGTCTCTTCCAACCGCTGGATGCGGCGCGAACAGGCGGAGATCGACAGGCTGACCCTGTCGGCAAGATCGCCAACCGACAAACTGGCATCCTCCTGCAGCAACGACAGAATCTTCCGGTCTCTCTCATCCAACACGCCCTGTTCTCCCCCGCCTTTCGGCACACTCAATAAATATTTGCGCCATAGCTTCAAACTGCGCAAAAAATACGCGCAAACAATCGCAATGTCACCCAACAAAGCGAACTCTTTCCGCGCCATCTCGGCCACAATCGTGGCATCAACAAACACAGCGGAACAGGAACGGCATCATGCGCAAGATCGGTCTCATCGGTGGAATGAGCTTTGAAAGCTCGGCGGTCTATTACCGGATGATCAACGAGGCCGTGCGCGAACGGCTCGGGGCCTTGCATTCCGCCGAAGTCATGCTGCATTCCGTCGATTTCCAGACCATCGTCGACATGCAGAAGGCCGGCCGCTGGGATGCAGCCGCCAAGCGTCTGTCCGAGGTCGCGCAGGGGCTCGAAGCCGCCGGAGCCGGTTGCGTGCTGATCTGCACCAACACGATGCACCTGATCGCCGACGAGGTTCAGGCGTCGATTGCCGTGCCGCTGATCAACATCATCGACGAAACGGCCGCCTCGATGAAGGCCGCCGGCATTAAGCGGCCGCTGCTGCTCGCCACGCGCTATACGATGGAGCACGGCTTCTATACCGGCCGCATGGCTGCCGATGGCGTCGATGTCATGGTGCCGAATGCCGAGGATCGCACCCTCGTCCACGATATCATCTTCAACGAACTCTGCGCCGGCGTCATCCTCGACAGCTCACGGCAGGCGCTGATGGCCGTCATCGAGAAGGCGAAAGACGATGGTGCCGATGCCATTATCCTCGGCTGCACCGAGATCTGCCTGATCCTCGATCCGAAAAACCTGCCCTTGCCCGGCTTCGATTCCACTGCGCTCCACGGGGATGCGGCCGTCGAATTCGCGCTTGAAGGCGTATCACAGAACGGTAGGCAGGCTGCCTGAAGGCCAACCCAAAAATACTTGACTCAGTCAAATAAATTGCGATCATGGCATTCAAAGGAGAATGCCATGTCCCACCCTGCCACGCCCCACCGAGCCTTGTCACATCCAGCCTTTGCCGAAATCGGCGACGACGAGATCGAGCAGATCCGCGCCTTCAACCGGTTCTATACCAACCGGATCGGCGTACTCGACCGCGCCTTCATGGACACGCCCTATACGCTGACCGAAGCGCGGCTCATCTATGAACTTGCGGCGCACGGAACCACATCGGCATCGCGGCTGACGGAAGAGCTTTCGCTCGACCCGGCCTATCTCAGCCGCCTGCTCAAATCCTTTACCGATGCCGGCCTTCTCGAAACCACGAGAGACCCGGCCGACGGCCGTGGCCGCCTGCTGCAACTGACCCTGCGCGGCCGGGCCGTCGCGACCGATCTGGCGCAGCGCTCGCGCCAGCGTATCGTCGCCCTGCTGGAGCCGATAGGCGAAGACGACCGCCGCGATCTTGGCGCGGCCATGGCGTCGGTGCAGAGGCTGCTGTCCGGCGGCAAAAGCACCACAGCCCCGATCACCATCCGGCCGCACCGGATCGGCGACATGGGCATGGTGATCTCCAGCCAGACAAAGGCCTATGCCGAATCCTATGGCTGGAACGGCGAATACGAAGCGCTGGTCGCGGAAATCTGCGCCGCCTTCATCCGCAATTTCGATCCCGCCCGCGAACGCTGCTGGATCGCCGAACGCGACGGCACATTTCTCGGCAGCATTTTTCTCGTCCAAGGTAGCAGCGAAGGCACGGCCAAGCTACGCCTTCTCCACGTCGATGGCGCCGCACGCGGACAAGGCCTCGGTTCAAGACTGGTCAACGAATGTATCACCTTTGCCCAAAGCGCCGGTTACCGGCGGCTGGAACTGTGGACCAACGACATCCTCGTCTCCGCCCGACGAATCTATGTTGCCGCCGGGTTCACGCTGGAGAAGGAAGAGAGACACCATTCCTTCGGCAAGGATCTGACTGGTCAGATCTGGGCGCTGGATCTCACGGCGGCAACCTCTGACAGGGCGCTATCGGCCTGATATCGATCATGCTGCCAGCAAAGATCGAAGCTGGCCGATAAGCGCGGCCATCTGTTCACGCAGCCGCATCATATTCGACACGGGCCGCACGGATCGCCTGATGATGCTCCACCGACCAGTCGACCAGCCCTTTGACCAGCACGAGAAAGGACTGACCAAGAGGCGTGAGGCTATATTCGACGCTCGGCGGCTGGGTTGGAAAGACTTCGCGGCCGACATAGCCGTCGCGCTGCAGGTCGCGCAACGTCTGGGTCAGCATGCGTTGGGAAATATCCGGGATCAGGCGGCGCAGCGCCGAAAACCGCATCGGCCCATCGGCCAGCGCCAGGATCATCAGCGTGTTCCACTTGCCGCCGATATTGTCGATGACATCGCGCACCGGGCAATCCTGCCTCTTGAACACCATGCCCGCGAAGACGATCACCTGTTCGCCCTCAGTCTTGCCTGCCATTTTGTTCATAGGCCGGTTCCCTTCACGTAACCACCGCAGAAAATACTGCCTCCTTTACATTCGTTTCGAGATAACGAAATAAGAGAAGGTCTCATTTAGGAACCATATCTCAAACGGGATGCGCAGGCAACAAACCGACGTCATATGAACAAAGGAACCATCATGTCCGAAACCCTTCTCGTCACCGGTGCCACCGGCAAACTCGGCCGCCTCGTGCTCGACGAACTGCTCGCCGCCGGCAAGGTCGCGCCTTCAGACATCATCGCCACCAGCCGCGATACCGGAAAGCTTGCCGGCTACGCCGCAAAGGGTGTGCAGACCCGCGCCGCCGATTTCGACGATGCCGCATCGCTGGATGCCGCCTTCAAGGGTGCAGGCCGCATCCTGATCATCTCCACCGATGCCCTCGACGAACCGGGCAAGCGCCTGCGCCAGCATCTCGCCGCAGTTGCCGCAGCCAAGAAGGCCGGTGCCACGCACATCCTTTATACCTCGATGCCAAACCCGGAAACCTCTGTCATCCCCTTCGCGCCGGATCACCTCGGCACCGAAAATGCGATCAAGGCGACCGGCATCGCCTACACGATCCTGCGCAATGGCTGGTATATGGAAAACCTGTTCATGGCGCTGCCGCATGCGCTTTCCGAAGGCAAATGGTACAGCGCATCAGGTGCGGGAAAGCTCGCCCATATCGCCCGCGCCGATATCGCCAGGGCGACAGCCAACGCACTCGCGTCAGGCTCGGCCGAAAGCGTGACCTACACGCTGACCGGTGAAACAAAGCATACGGTCGATGAGATCGCAGCGCTCGTCTCGAAAGTCACCGGCAAGCCGCTCGAGGTCGTCCATGTCACGGATGAACAACTGGCAGGCGGCCTGAAGGCGGCAGGCCTTCCCGACTTCATCATCCCCGTCGTCGTCTCGTTCGACACCAACACCCGCGAAGGCCATATCGACATGGTGACAGCAGATGCCGGCAAGCTTTCTGGCCAGACACTGACCGGGCTCGAGGATTTTCTCGCTGCCAGCAAACCGATATTGCTCGATTAAAGAGAGGCTTCTTGTAGGGAACTCCTGAAATGCCTGTCTAAAGCGGACATCTCATTTCCCGTCATCCTCGCCCTTGTGGCGGGGATCCAGCCGCCGCGCGTCTGCGCGGCGAGAAAACCACCATCACCCGCAATCAGTTCTTTGGCGCGAAGGACTTCGCGCCGCTGGACTCCTGTGACAGGCACAGGGATGACGGAGGATTGGGCTATTGCTCAATTCCACCATCAAGTTGTCTGGTCAGAGAGTATCAAACGTCTTGCCCACAGGCGCGGCAGAAGCGGCGGACGGTTTCCGCCATGCCGTATTCCAGCGCATCGGCGGTCAGGCCGTGGCCGATCGAGACTTCTGCCAGATTGGAAAGCCGCGCGGCGAGTGCCGGCAGGTTGGCAACCGTCAGGTCGTGGCCGGCATTGACCCCAAGCCCCAGGGTCGCGGCGAGATCGGCGGTCTTGCCCAGTTCTTCCAGCAGTACCGCGCCGCGCCCGGGATCGTCATAGCAGCCGCCATAGGGGCCGGTGTAAAGCTCGATCCGGTCGGCACCGGTTTCCCTGGCGATCGTCAGCGCTTCGAGGTCTGGATCGCCATCGGCAAACAGCGACACGCGAAAGCCGCCCTTTTTCAAGCGCCCGACGACATTGCCAAGCAGATTGTGGTTCTTGCGGAAATCCCACCCGTGATCCGAGGTCGCCTGCGCCGGATCGTCAGGCACCAGCGTTACCTGCTCCGGCTGATGGCGCTCGACAAGCTGCAGGAATTCCTCGTTCGGAAATCCTTCCATGTTGAATTCGGTCTCAGGATAGAGATCGTCGATCAGCGCGCGGATCGGCGCCAGATCGGAAAAGCGGATATGCCGCTGGTCGGGCCGCGGATGCACCGTCAAGCCGCTTGCGCCTGCCTCTAGCGCAATCTGCCCAAGTCCGGTAACGGACGGCCAGGGAAGATCGCGGCGGTTTCGCAGCATGGCGATCGCATTCAGGTTTACGGAGAGTTTCGCAGCCATTTCAGCACCTTCCAAGGATACCGCCGTCGTTACGGCGCCCTTTCTAGCGGTAACTCCGCCAACCCGCAACAAACCTGCGCAAGCGAAAGTGTCTCCGTGACAATAAACAGCAAGTTCATGCCTGCCCGGCTCTATTTCAGACAAATCTCACAGTTAGAGAATGCAAACACCTGACAAACGGCCAAAACTTCGATCTAATGCAGACTCAAGTACAAGAATGCGCTCCCTAACAGCGAGCGGCTGTACTGGACCCCACGAAACGACCGAACCGGAACCAATGAACCATCGTTTTTGCCTCGGCCTCATCGAATCGCCACTTGCTCGCGCGGCCGCGATGCGGGCGTCGGGAGATTTTTCGGGGAAGGCACGTTGATGCAAAACCGCGACAGACCTGACGATCACGCGATCCATCACTGCCTCAATAACATTCTGTCGAGCGCTCTTTTCTCGCGCTCCGAAAGACTGCGTGCGTTCTTGAAATATGTCGTCGACAAGGAGATCGAGGGTGCCGGCCACCAGCTGAAGGGCTATACGATCGGCATCGATGTTTTCGACAGGCCGCAGGCTTTCAACGCCGATAGCGACCCCCTGGTTCGCGTCCACGCCGGCAAGCTGAGAAAGCTTCTGGCGATGTACTACGCCGCCGAAGGCGCCTCGGACGAATGGCGCATCGATATACCGAAGGGTACCTATGTGCCGGAATACAGGCGCCAGCACGTCTTATCCGGAACGCCGGCATCGGACAGCCCGCCGGTGCAACCGCGCAGCGCCGGAAACCGGAGGCTCTCCTGGCTGCCGGCGCCTCTCTCCTCGCCGCTGGCCGTACTCTCTGTCCTGCCGCTGTTGATCTTCGTGTCCCTGACATCGACCGCGATGAGCGTCAACATTCCGGCGCAAACGCGCCTGCATGGCGCCGTTTTGGAGCGCCGGTTCGCCGATGACCTGCCGAAGATAACAGTGCGCGCACTATGGCCGCGCAGCGGAAAGGCAGCCCATTTTGCCGACGCGCTGCGCACGGCGGCCTCGCACTATCCAACCGTTGCAGCCGTGCCAAAAAAGATCAGCAAACTGCAACCGTCCCCGGCAACGACGGATACGCTGGCCTTCACGATATCCGTGCTGGAACAGACATCTCCGGCGGGCCTGCGTGTGCAGATTTCCAACGATGCATCGTCCTATCTGCTCTACGACCGTTTCATCGATGGTGCGCAATTGGCCAGCGAAGCAGACATACTCTACGAAAGCCTGTCCTTTGCCACGAAGATCCTGTCGACGGACGGCGACATCTTTCGATATGCCAGCAAAGCCCAAATCGATAGCCCGCTGATGAAATGCATGACGCTCACAGATGCCTACCGGTATCAGCAGACCCGCGAGACCTTTCAAGAAGCCAAATCCTGCCAGGAAAAACTATCGGCCGAGCATCGCCAGAAGCTGAAATTCGTCATCAGCGCCGCCGCATTGCCGTTGACGCTGATCCGTTAGCCTTGGGTTGGCACACAAACAACCGCTGCAAAAATGCGAAAATCACCGGAAATTCTTGTATTATCCGTTCGAAAGGCGTGATCTCACAGAGAATATCCGCATTTCATCCCTAATGTTACTAGCTATTCAGCACCAAACGCGACGTGTATTCTGGCTTTGCAAGTGAGAAGGCTTGGTTGCTCATCAGGCAAGCACAAGCGTTGCGAGTATACCCCGGTTGGGTGCGTGCATGACTTCAGGAGCAGCCCTAGGGAGACGAGCGCCGCGTATTGATGCGTATTCAGCGGATGCCGTCTCCAGGTCATTTCGTTTGCGGAGCGACCAGCGGGGGCTATTTCGCCATATGCCAGAACAGATAAAGACCCATCTTTCTGTACCGGGTAGCCGGAAGTTGTCCGGCTTTCTTCCTCATCTGCCCTTGCCGGGAACCATTGCGGACAATCATGTCGCCATCGCCGATATGGCGGATGCTTTCGGCGTCACGCACCGGACCCTGCATTTCTACGAGGAAAAGGGGCTGCTGTCGGCCGATAGAATGGGGCCCATGCGGGTCTACGGACTGGAAGACATCCGGCGCATGACCGTCATCAATGCCTGCCGCGAGATCGACATGCCGGTCGCTGCCATCCAGGACCTGATGGCTGCACTTAGCGCCGCGACCAGCCAGCGCCATGCCGCGCAAATCTTCGAGGACGCATTGCATGCCCGAAAACGGGAACTCGCGGCTCAGCAATCCATCCTGCGGCGCCAGATGCAGCGGATCAGCGAATTGCTGGAATCGGCGGCCGACGGCGACAACCCGGAGCGCATCGCTCTGCCGCCCATTCATCTTTCACCGATCGAGACGAAATGTCTTGCCTTCATGGCCGAAGGCTATCCGGCAAACCGGATCGCCACGATGATGGATATGGACCTGACGGCCGTGCTGACGCTGGAATCCGACATCATCCGCAAATTCAACGGTCACAACCGCTTCCAGGCCGTCGCCAAGGCCGTGCTGCTGGGGTTTGTTTCCGCCGAATAGGCCTCAGCGCACGATCGTCAGCGTCTCGGCCGCGCGCGTGATCGCGGTATAGAGCCAGCGTTCGCGGGTGTCGCGAAAAGCCCAGCTTTCGTCGAACAGAACGACATCGTTCCATTGCGAGCCCTGCGCCTTGTGCACCGTCAAAGCGTAGCCATAGTCGAACTCGTCGTAGCGCTTGCGCGTCGACCAGGGGATCTCCCCTTCGACATCCTCAAAAGCAGTTTTCAACAGCTTGATCTTGGCCGCCCCCCGATCCATGTCGTCGTCTTCGGGACGAATCATCAGGTTGATGCCGGGCTTCACCGTTTCCTTCGACGAGGTCATCACCTGCCAGAGCGAACCATTGAGCAGACCCTTGGCCGGGTCGTTGCGCAGGCAGACGAGCTTGTCGCCCGACTGCGGATACTCGGTGGTAAAACCTTTCAATTCGCGCAGGCGTGTATTGTAGCGGCGGCGTGTCTTGTTGGTACCGACCAGCACCTGGTCGGCATCGAGCACCAGGCTCTGCGTCACCTCGTTCTTGGAGATGACCCTGGCCGTCGAGCCATAGTCGCCGTGCATGATCTCCTTGCCTTCGCGCACATGCATGGCAAGCTGGATGATCGGGTTGTCACGCGCCTGCCGGTGAATATCGGTCAGCAGGTAGTCCGGCTCTTCATTGGTGAAATAGCCTCCACCGGAGACAGGCGGCAGCTGACCGGGATCCCCAAGCACCAGGATCGGCGTACCGAAACTCATCAGGTCGCGGCCGAGCGCTTCATCGACCATCGAGCATTCGTCGATGATGATCAGCGCCGCCTTGGCGACCGGCGACTGGCGGTTGATGGAGAACATCGGCGCGATCGAGGTCTTGCCGGTCTCTTCGTCCGACACCTCTTCCTCGCCGCGCGGCCGGTAGATCAGCGAATGGATAGTCCGGGCGTTCTTTGCCCCCTTCGAGCGCAAAACCTGCGCGGCCTTGCCGGTGAAGGCGGCAAAGAGGACATCGCCCTCGACATGCTCGGCAAAATGCCGGGCGAGCGTCGTTTTTCCGGTCCCTGCATAGCCAAATAGCCGGAACAGCGGCGAACGCCCTTCCTTCAACCAGCGCGAAACGGCCTTGAGGGCCTCATCCTGTTGCGGTGCGAATTCCATGTTTGTTCTATTGCCCGATTCGGGGCAGCCTGTCGCGTCCTGCAGGGCCGATCGGCGGTTCGCGGTTGCACCGTCCGGATCACATTCTCGCCCGGAAGCGCTGGATACCGCAAGAAACCGCCACACGCAGCGCGTATCGCAGCGCAGGCACCCATGTTAAAACCATATCAGCTTTGCCTCCCAAGCGCTGCCTCTTCTGCAATACGAAAGTGCCCAACGTGACGCCTGACCCTTCCGAAGACCCGTCCGCTTCCGTGGCCTCGGGCATCGGCCGCTGGACTACACCGATGCAATGGGCCTTCCTGCTCCTGCTTTCCGCAGTCCTTGCCGCCGGGCTCGAACTCGCTGGCATTCCGGCGGCCCTGTTGATGGGACCGATGGCGGCGGGCGCCATCGTCGGCATCAATGGTGGCACCATCCGGCTGCCGCGTCCCGCCTTTCTCTGTGCGCAGGCGCTGATCGGCACGATGATCGCCGAAACCATCCGCCCCGGTATTCTGACGACCTTCTTTGCAAACTGGCCGCTTTTCCTTGCCGTCGTGCTGTCGGTCATTGCCATGAGCACGCTCAGCGGCTTCGTCATCAGCAAGCTCAACATCCTGCCCGGAACGACGGCGATCTGGGGCTCCTCGGCAGGGGCCGCCACCTCGATGCTGGTCATGGCCGATGCCTATGGCGCCGATGTCCGGCTGGTTGCCTTCATGCAATATCTGCGCATCGTTTTTGTTGCCGCAGCAGCCTCTATCGTGGCGCGCTACTGGGCCGGGATCGACGGCCCCGGACCCGAAATTGTCTGGTTCGGGCCGATCCACCTTGTCCCGTTCCTTGAGACCCTTGCGCTGGCGCTTGTGGGCGGCTGCCTCGGCAAATGGCTGCGCATCCCCGCCGGCGTGTTTCTTGTGCCTTTCCTGCTCGGCGCGGTGTTCAGCGTCAGCGGCATGCTGGTCATCGAGATCCCCGAGTGGCTGCTGGCTTTGAGCTATGCCATGCTCGGCTGGAACATCGGACTGGGCTTTACCCGCCCGATCCTTGTCCATGCCCGCCGCGCGCTGGTACCGACGGTCATCTCCATTCTCGTCCTCATCGGCTTTTCCGCGCTGCTTGCCTATATTCTCGTGCAGACCGCAGGCATCGATCCGCTGACGGCCTATCTTGCCACCAGCCCCGGCGGCATGGATTCGATCGCCATCATCGCCGCCTCCAGCAATGTCGACGTGCCCTTCGTGATGGCGCTGCAGACGGCCCGGTTGCTGATGATCATGGCCATCGGCCCCTCGCTTGCCCGCTTAGTCGCCTCAAAGGCAATACCGCCGCGATAAATTTATTTTGCGCAGACCGGGAATAACAAGCGGCCCTGGTGTGTCTTACGTTCGAACCGGCTGAAACGGCGGTTCGTTCGGACACTTCCAGAGAGGACACATCCCATGAGACTTCTTCCGCTCGCTACAGCACTCTCCCTGATATCGGCCACCTGCGCCTTTGCCGCCCCACCGGTCCAGACCGTAGAAACCGACAAGGGCAAGGTGGTCGCCGCCGAAAACGGCATGACGCTCTACACCTACAAGAAGGATGAAAAGGGCCAATCCTATTGCTATGATAAATGCGCAACCAACTGGCCGCCTTACCTTGCGGAAGGGTCGGTTGCAGCCGATGGCGATTATACGCTGGTCGAGCGCAAGGACGGCAAGAAACAATGGGCGCTCAAGGGTATGCCGCTCTACTTCTGGATCAAGGACGCGAAAAAGGGCGATGCAACCGGTGACGGCGTAGGGAGCGTCTGGGATGCCGCGCGCCCCTGATGAGGGTTTTCGCGCGAAGGGGGCAAGCCCCCCTTCCGCGGATACGTTCGAAAACCAGATCCTGTCTCTGGTGCCGTCATTGCGGCGCTATTCCCGCAGCCTTGCGAAATCCGACAGCGACGGCGAAGACCTCTTGCAGGATTGCGTCGAGAAGGTGCTGGCACGCCGCGGCCAATGGCGCGGCGTCAACCTGCGCGCCTGGGCGTTCACCATCATGACCAATCTCTACCGCGACCGGCACCGCCGCGTCAGCCAGCATCCGTCGGTCGAACTCAACGATACGCTGGGACTGACGGCCGAGGACGTATCCGGCGATCCCTTGGAAAAGACCCGGCTGCAGAAGGCGCTGAATGCACTGAGCCCCGACCATCGGTCAGTGCTGATGCTCGTCGTCATCGAGGGATACGGCTACCAGGATGTCGCCGCCATGCTGGCGATCCCGATCGGCACCGTCATGTCCCGCCTGTCGCGCGCGCGCCGGCAGATGGCCACGCATCTGGCCGAAAACAACATTTTTACCCTGCGGAGACCGAAATGACAGACGAGCAAAAACCGGTCACCGAGGCAGACCTGCACGGCTTCGTCGATGGTTTTCTCGACGAGGAACGCCAGCGCGAGGTCGAACGCTGGCTGAACGATCATCCCGAGGAAGAAGCCGAGGTCCGCCAATGGCAGGCGCAGGCGGCAGAATTGAAGGCCGCGTTCTCAGGCTATGCGCGTCCAGACGAAAGCGACGTCACGCTTTTGAGCCGCACTCATCCATCCAGGCCACCTTCGACAGTCTGGCGCAAAAGCGCACTGATCGCTGCATCGCTGATGCTGTTCGTGTCGGGCGCGGCAGCCGGTATCTATGGCGATCGCCTGCTCAACCAGCCCAGCTCGGTCGAAACACCCACCGCGTTCGACAGCCTGCCCGGCCAGTCGAAGACGGCATTCCTCGTCTATGCCAGTGAAAAGCGCCATCCGGTCGAGGTCGGCGCCGATCAGGAGGACCATCTGGTCACCTGGCTCGGCAAGCGCCTGGATTACAAGCTGGTGGCACCCGACCTCAAATCGCTCGGGTTCTCGCTTGTCGGCGGCAGGCTTCTGCCCGTCAACGGCAAGGCGGGCGCCATGCTGATGTATCAGGATATGGCCGGACAGCGCCTGACCGTGCTTCTCGGAAAAAACCCGGACAACGCCGAAACCAGCTTCCGTTTCGAAACCGCCGGGACGCTCGAGACCTTCTACTGGATCGACGGTCCCATCAGCTACGCCGTGACAGGCGAGGTCAGCCGCATCAAGCTGCAGCAAATCGCCGAGGAATGTTATCGCCAGTTCGAGACCTGACGCGAGACTATTGTCAGCAAATGCTCAGCGCTGCGGATCGTTTTCCAAGAGGATGGGCTTGCCGTGCGGTGTCGCTTCAGCGGCCCTGTGCCAGCTTTGCGTCACCTGGTCGAGATGGTCCTGCGAGGTGATCGACAGTTCTGTGACAAGGCGCGACAGTGCTGCCACCCAGCAGTCGAAATAGTCGCTGGCATCCGCCCGCCGGCCAGGCTTGTACAGTTCATGCGACAACGCCTCGGCCCATTCGCTCCAGGAAAACACGCCTTTTTCATGCAGGCGCACCGTCATCGCAAAGGCTTCAGCCTGCCAGGGCTCGGCAAAGACCGGATCGCCTTCGTTCGATTTCGGCAGCCCCGGAGACGCGCTGAGGGCAGGTTCAAATGCGTTCAAGGTAGCTCTCCCAGGCATCAATCGATACGGTCAGCGTGGAGTCTGCGCCCTCGCCCCAGATTTCGCCAGCATCGAAAACCACCGTATAGACCCATTGCGGGTTCTCGCCTTTGCCATGGGCATTGTCGTCTGGAAACACGAACGAGCCCTGCACGGCCTCGACAACGCCGATTTTGGCACGGGCATAGCGCGGCAGCCGCGTATGGGTTTCGGGGTTGAAGTTTCTCGTGCGCACTCGGTCACCGGCGGCAAATCGCGGACCGCCCGGTACGGGACGATCGCACGGACCGCCCTTTGCCAGCACCGCGGGCACCATGTCCGCCGTCAGGATACGCTTCGGCTCCCTGCCCTTTTCCAGCATCTGGCCTGCGGCCAACTCAGCAGCTGAAACGAAGCCATGCCGTTTCAAAAGGGTTTCCAGGCCGCGGGTCCAGATTTCGTAATAGCTGGCGGACAAATAGGTCGCCGGCGATAAGCTCTCGCGGGCATGCCGGCTCTCGTCGATCGTCCAGGCGCCGAAAGCACCGCAGGAAAGCACCAGGCCGAGCGCCCGCTTTTCCCATTCGGCATGGAAATAGGGCTCGTCCGTCTCCGGCGCCACCGGCCCCATGCCATGCTGGCCGCCCAGATCCTGTGCGCCGTTCATCGGGTCTCTCCAGCCGGTTTTGCCAGCCCCGTGCCGATCATCGAATCGCGTGTGACGAGATCGGCAAGCGCCTCCTGATCGAGGCCTTCGGTGCCGGCGGGACGTTCTGGAATGACGATATAGCGAAGCTCAGCCGTCGAATCCCAAACCCGGATTTTCTGCCCCTCGGGTAGCGTCACGCCGAATTCGTCCAGCACGCCGCGCGGATCGATCACCGCCCGCGAGCGATAAGGCGGTGCCTTGTACCAGACGGGCGGCAGACCGAGCACGGACCACGGATAGCAGGAGCACAGCGTGCAGACGACCAGGTTGTGGGTTTCCGGCGTATTGAACACGGCGCGCATATGCTCGCCCTGCCGCCCGGTATAGCCGAGGCTCGCAATCGCCGCCGTCGCATCGCTGCGCAGCCAATCGGCAAAGTCCGGCTCGCTCCAGGATTTGGCGACGACGCGCGCGCCGTTGCGCGGGCCGATCTTCGTTTCATAGGTATCGACGATCGCATCGATCGCCGCCGGGTCGATCAACCCCTTCTGGGTCAGCACGGTTTCGAGCGCCTTCACCCGCGCCTGCATGGCGGAGAAATGGTTGTCGTGATGATCATCGCCGTGGGAGTGGGAAGTCATGTTGCGGATCCCTTTGTCCTCATCATTTCAGCATCGGCCAAAGGCTGAGAACGAGCAAGACCGCCATGGTGATATTGAACCATTTCAACCGGACCGGGTCGGACAGCCATTGCCGAAGCGCCGAGCCGAAACCGGCCCAGGTCGAGACGCTGGGAACGTTGACGATGGCAAAGATAGCACCGACGATGAACACGCTCGTAAGATAGTTCTGCTCCGTCGTGTAGGTCGCCATCGCCGTCACGGCCATCACCCAGGCCTTCGGGTTGACCCACTGGAACGCCGCCGCCTGCAGGACGGACATCGGCACCGCCCCTGCCTTGCCTTCCGACAACGTTCGCGACGTGCCGATCTTCCACGCGATCCAGACGAGATAGGCACCGCCTGCAAATTTCAGCCCCGTGTAGAGCATCGGCACGGAATGCAGCAGCGCGCCGAGCCCAAGCCCAACGCCGATCAGCAGCGACAGAAAGCCGGTGCCGATACCCAGCATATGCGGGATAGTGCGGACAAAACCGAAATTCACGCCGGATGCGAACAGCATCATGTTGTTCGGTCCGGGCGTGATCGATGTCGTGAACGCAAAAAGAAACAACGCCAGAAGCGTGTCGGCCTGCATGGAATCCTCCCGATATTTTAGGTCAGGATAATTGACCGATCGGAAGAGGCCACCCGAAACTTGTCAGGGTGACAAGAAGCACTCAGCGCGCATGCGGTGGCACTTCGAGTTCGAGCAACCGGCCAACATAGCTACGAACGATGATAACGAAGTCTGCGGGAACTGTTTCGACATGCCGCAGAAGTCTCTGACCCTTATCGATCGCCCGGACCTGATCGGCCAGAACCATGCCCAAAGTCTTCAGGCCATCCGGCAGCGCCACTTTCGTTGCCCAGACCTGCATATTGCCAGTTATCGGACAGACAATTACGCGCCGTGATTTCTCGTGCATGAGATTGGACGAAATGATCAGAACCGGGCGGACGCCGGATTGCTCGCTCCCCTTGATCGGGTCGAGATCGGCAAGATAGATATCGCCGGCGGCGGGTATCCTGTCAGTCATGGTCGTAGAAGCGCTCAGACCCGACGTCAGGTCCCCAATCGACGGTTTTGGGCTCGTTTTCCCACCCGATACGGTCCATTTCGGCAACCATTTCCGTCAGCGGCGGAGCCAGTTGCAGCCGTTTCTTTTCAATGATGGCCTGACCATTGCGAACGGTGAGATCGACGGTATCACCATCGGCAAAGCCAAGCTCATCCATAGCCGCCTTCGGCAACCGGATAGCGGAACTGTTACCCCATTTGGAGATTGTGACCTTGGTCATGCCCACGCCTCAATGATATACTGTGTATATCATGACACGGACATACGAACAATGTAGCTGTCATCGGCAAGTGAGGTCTTGGCATGCAACTCCCCCTTCCCACCACATCCCTCCCCTCGGGCAAGGCCGTCCCCGTGATCGGCCAGGGCACATGGCACATGGGCGAGCGCAAGGCGAATGCCGCCGAGGAGGCAAAATGCCTGCGCCATGGCCTCGATCTCGGCATGACGCTGATCGACACCGCCGAAATGTATGCTGATGGCGGCGCCGAGCGGATCGTCGGTGAAGCCATCAGGGGGCGCCGCAGCGATGCCTTCATCGTCAGCAAGGTACTGCCCACCAATGCCAGCCGCGACGGCACGATCAAGGCCTGCGAGGCCAGCCTGAAACGGCTGGGCACCGAGCATATCGACCTCTATCTCCTCCATTGGCGCGGCCGCTACCGGCTGGAGGACACTGTCGAAGCCTTCGAGATGCTGCGCCAGTCCGGCAAGATCGGTGCCTGGGGTGTGTCAAATTTCGACACGGACGATATGGAAGAGCTTCTTGGCGTGCCGGATGGCGTCAAGGTGGCCGCTAACCAGGTCCTCTACAATCTCGCCCGTCGCAGCATCGAATACGATCTGCTGAAGGACAGCCAGGCCCGCGGCATTCCGGTCATGGCCTACTCGCCGCTCGACGAGGGCCGGCTGATGCGCCACCCAGAACTCATCCACATCGCCAAGGCGCATCAGGCAACCGTCGCCCAGGTGGCGCTTGCCTTCCTGATCCGCAACCCCGGCGTCATCGTCATCCCGAAAACCGCAATGCCGGAACGCGTGCGCGAAAACCGGGCAACCGTTGAGGTTCACCTGACCGAAGACGACGTCGCAATTCTCGATAGGGCTTTCCCGCCTCCGGGAAGAAAGATGCCGCTGGAGATGATCTGAGCGAACCGTCTCTATGAAATGAAAAGGGCGCCATTGGCGCCCTTTTCATTCAAAACTAAGATTGACTTACATCCCCTGCGGACCGCGGTTCATTGCCGCGATGCCGGTGCGGCAGACTTCGAGCACGCCGAGCGGCTTCATGATCGCCACGAACTGGTCGATCTTGGAGGATTTGCCGGTGATTTCGAGGATGAAGTGCTCGAGCGTCGCGTCGATCACCTTGGCATGGAAGGCGTCGGCGAGGCGCAGCGTTTCCGCCCGGCTCTCGCCCTGGCCGCTGACCTTGACCAGCGCCACTTCGCGCTCGATCGGCCGGTCATGGCCGAGTTCGGCGGCGCGTACGGTCAGATCGACGACGCGGTGAACCGGAACGATGCGCTCCAGCTGCGCCTTGATCTGCTCCAGCACGTGCGGCGTGCCGCGCGTCACGATGGTGATGCGCGACAGGTGCGACTGGTGCTCGGTCTCGGAAACCGTCAGGCTTTCGATATTGTAGCCGCGGCCGGAAAACAGGCCGATAACGCGGGCAAGAACGCCCGGCTCGTTGTCGACGAGAACCGAAAGCGTATGGTTTTCCGCCTTCTCGGTTTCCTTGGCGATGAAGTAGGCGGAGCCGGTCGGCTGAAGATGTGCGTTCATGATCGTGTCCTTTTCCTATTCCATCAAACCAGTGCACGGCCCTTGGCGTCGATCGCGTTGGCGACCGCTTCGTCCGTGGCTTCGTCCGGCAACAGCATCTCGTTATGCGCCTTGCCCGATGGGATCATCGGGAAGCAGTTGGCGAGATTGGCGACGCGGCAATCGAAGATCACCGGCGCCGGGCTGTCGATCATCTGCTGGATCGCCGCATCGAGATCGGCCGGCTTGTCGCAGCGGATACCGACGCCACCATAGGCTTCGGCCAGCTTGACGAAATCGGGCATCGCTTCGGTGTAGGAGTTGGACAGGCGGTTGCCATGCAGCAGCTGCTGCCACTGGCGAACCATGCCCATGTACTGGTTGTTGAGGATGAAGATCTTGACCGGCAGGTTATGCTGTACGGCACAGGACATTTCCTGAATGCACATCTGGATCGAGGCATCGCCGGCAATGTCGATGACAAGCGCATCGGGATGGGCGACCTGAACGCCGATCGCCGCCGGGAAACCGTAGCCCATGGTGCCGAGACCACCCGAGGTCATCCAGCGGTTCGGATGCTCGAAACCATAGAACTGCGCCGCCCACATCTGATGCTGGCCGACTTCCGTGGTGATATAGGTGTCGCGATGCTTGGTCAGCTCATACAGGCGCTGGATGGCATATTGCGGCATGATAACATCGTCGTTCATCTTGTAGGCGAGCGAGTTTCGGCCGCGCCAGCGGACGATCCCTTCCCACCAATCGGCCAGACGCGCCTTGTCGGCATCCTTCGCCGAGGCCCGCCAGACGCGAACCATGTCTTCCAGAACATTGCCGATATCGCCGATGATCGGAACATCGACGCGCACGGTCTTGTTGATCGACGACGGATCGATGTCGATATGGATCTTCTTTGAGTTTGGCGAAAAGGCATTGAGGCGGCCGGTGATGCGGTCGTCGAAGCGCGCCCCGACGCAGATCATCACGTCG
>JAESFK010000178.1_pt1 | contig 46284 bp, 37 predicted proteins | sample 9269391 | NCBI WGS metagenome assembly JAESFK01 (sample SAMN14506231, study PRJNA617097) | algae metagenome | isolation source: Drouetiella hepatica UHER 2000/2452 and co-occurring heterotrophs from... | place: Slovakia: Slovak Paradise National Park, Hrabusice, Kosice Region | collected 2000-01-01
ATGTTCAGCCGCGACCAGTTCCACCCCTCGCCCGCCGGCTACGCCCGCGCGGCGGCCGCCCTCCTGCCGAGCGTGTGCGCGGCGCTGCGGGTCTGGGGCGCCGACACCCACGACCGGGCCCCCGAGCCACGTCGCGGCGAGGGCGTCGGGCCGGTGGCCGTCGCCGCCGGGCACGCCGTGCGCGAGGCCGGCACCGAGGTCGCCCCCACCGAGATCGCCGGCCAGGACCGCGGCCCGCGCGGCCGCTGGGCGGTCCTGCTGCGCCGTCGGCCCGGACCGGTGGCTCCGGCGGCCGACCCCGCCGTCGAGGCCGACGCGACCGACACGTCCGACGCAGCCGGCGCCGCACCGGACGGGCACCCGACGGCCACGGGCGGCTGAGGGAGCCGCCGGCGTCCGCCCGGCGTCGCTCAGGCGTCCGGGACGACCGCGTCGACCTCGACCTCGACGACCCAGCGCGCGTCGAGCAGCCCGGCGACGAGCACCATCGTGCTCGCGGGCCGGATGTCGCCGAAGATCTCGCCGTGCACGGCCGAGACCGCGTCGACGACGTCGAGGTCGGTGATGAAGTGCCGCGTGCGGATGACGTCCTCGGGGCGGCCCCCGAGCTCGGCGAGCGCGCCGAGGGCGATCTCCCAGCAGCGGCGGGTCTGCTCGCCCGGGTCCTTGGGGACCTGGCCGCCCGGACCGATCGGTGCCGTGCCGGAGACGGCGACGTGCTGGCCGACGCGGACCGCGCGGGCGAACCCGACCGACCCCTCGTACGGCGACCCTGACGATGCCCGGCTGCGCGTGGTGTCCATGAGGTCATCCTGTCCCTGTCGGGCGCGCGGCACGACCCCTCGCGGGCAGCCCGTCGCGGGTCGGGGCCGAGACACAGGCCACAGGGGTCGCGAGGTTCCCTCCACCGGGGTGAGCGCCTAGGCTGGCAGGCCCGGGGTGAGCGCTCGCTTACCTCGGCCGGGACGGCACCCCGCGCCGCCCGCCGACCACCGCCAGGAGGACCCCGTGACCGAGGCCGTCATCGTCGCCACCGCCCGCACCCCCATCGGACGGGCGTTCAAGGGCTCGCTGCGCGAGATGCGTCCGGACGACCTGTCGGTGCAGGTGGTGCAGGGGCTCCTCGAGCAGCTGCCGGGCCTGGACCCCACGACCGTCGACGACCTCTACTGGGGCTGCGCCGACCCGAGCGGCAAGGCCGGCAACAACATGGCGCGCGTCATCGCGGTGCTCGCGGGCCTCGACGGCCTGCCCGCCGCGACGGTCAACCGGTTCTGCGCCAGCTCGACCCAGACGATGCGGATGGCCTTCCACGCCATCAAGGCCGGCGAGGGCGACACCTTCGTCGTCGGGGGCGTCGAGTCGGTGTCGACCAACGCCGCCTTCCGGGGTGCGGGCGAGTCCGACCCCGACGCGCTCAACCCCGTCTTCGCCTCCGCGATGGAGCGCTCGGCCGCGATGGCCGCCGCGAACGAGACGTGGTCGGACCCGCGGGAGTCCGGGTCGCTGCCCGACGTCTATCTCGCGATGGGCCAGACGGCCGAGAACGTCGCGACGCTGCGGGGCGTGTCCCGACAGCGCCAGGACGAGTGGGGCGTCACGAGCCAGAACCGCGCCGAGAAGGCCATCGCCAACGGCTTCTTCGAGCGCGAGATCCTCCCGGTCACCCTCGGCGACGGCACGGTCGTCGCGACGGACGACGGGCCGCGCGCGGGTGTCACGCTCGAGGCGGTGCAGGGCCTGCAGCCGGTGTTCCGCGAGAACGGCACGGTGACGGCCGGCAACTGCTGCCCGCTCAACGACGGGGCATCCGGCGTGGTCGTCATGAGCGACACGCGGGCCCGCGAGCTGGGGCTGACGCCGCTGGCGCGCATCGTCTCCACCGGGGTGTCCGGCCTGTCTCCGGAGATCATGGGCCTCGGGCCGGTCGAGGCGTCGCGCCAAGCGCTCTCGCGCGCCGGCCTGACCATCGGCGACATCGACCTCTACGAGATCAACGAGGCCTTCGCCGCCCAGGTGCTGCCCAGCGCCGACGACCTCGGGATGGACCTCGAGAAGCTCAACGTCAACGGCGGGGCGATCGCGCTCGGGCACCCGTTCGGGTCGACCGGCACGCGCATCATGACGACGCTGCTGAACGGCCTCGAGGAGCGCGACGGGACCTTCGGGCTCGAGACGATGTGCGTCGGCGGCGGCCAGGGCATGGCCATCGTCGTCGAGCGCCTCGCCTGACCCCACCCTCCCGGGCACTCAGGGGAGGGCGCGACGCAGGGCGGTCAGCTGCTCGGTGAGTTGCGCGTGGTCCGAGGCCTCCCCGGGGGTCTCGCGAGCGCAGGTGTCCCAGACGACGACGGCCAGCTGGTCGACGAGGACCGCCGGGCCGAGGTCGGGCACGGGGATGCCCGGAGCGGTCCGGGCGGCGACCGCCTCGACGAGCTCGCGGACCGCGGTGGCGGCCGCCGCGGCGCGGGCCTCGGGGAGCTCGGACCAGCGTCGGCGGATGCGGTCGAGCTCGGTGCGCGCGGCGGCAGGAACCGGGTCCACCGACGGCGACGCCGGGGCGGCCGCAGCCACCCCGGCGTCGCCGGCAGGTCCCTCGCTCACTCGGAGCGGAGCCTCGCGATGAGGCGGAGGAACTCGATGTACAGCCACACGAGGGTGACGATGAGGCCGTGCGCCAGGAGCCACGAGTACTTCTGCGGCGCCCCGGTGCGGATGGCGTAGTCGATGGAGTCGAAGTCGAGGGCCAGCGAGAGCGAGGCCAGGCCGACCGCGAAGAGCGAGATGCCGATGCCGAGGGCGCTGGAGCCGCCGATGCCGAACGTCGTGCCGGAGACGAGCGCGTAGACGACGTTGACGACCGCGAAGATCGCGTAGCCGATGATGGCCATCGTCATGACCCGGCGGAACTTCGCGGTGACCTTGATGAGGCCGGTCTTGTAGGCGATGAACATCCCGGCGAAGACCGCGACGGTCGCGAGGATCGCCTGCGCGACGATGCCCTGGAAGACCGGGGTGCCCGGCTCGTCGAAGGCCAGCGCGTAGACCTGGCTGACGCCGCCGACGAACAGCCCCTCGACGACGGCGTAGGCCACGATGAGCGGCACGCTGAGCGTCTTCTTGAAGGCGATGACCAGGCCGAGGACGAGCGTGGCGATCATGCCGCCGAAGATGACCGGGATCCCGAGGCCGGGGTTGCTCGCGGTGAGCGTCCAGCCGACAGCACCCATGACGACGACGATCGCGAACAGGCCGAGCGTCTTCATGATGACGTCGTCCATCGTCACGGCGCGCTCGGTGCCCGGCCGCAGCGCGGACGGCGCCTGGTACATGTCCTGCAGCTGCTGGTTGGTCAGCTGGTCGGTGGCGGCGTGCGAAGCGCCCGCCGCGTTGCCCCCGAAGCCCGCGTAGCCCCCGCGGGCGTCCTTCTCGAGTCGGTTGAAGGCCGGGTTGTTGGCCATCGATCCTCCGTGCTGGTCATGGCGGTGGTGGTCACCGTCGTCGTACCAGCGTAGACGTTCGGGGACCATCCTGAGTTCCCGCTGAGAGCGCGTCGGGGACGCCCGAGCGCGGCCCCCGGGCCCCCTCGGTCGCGGGCCACCCCGCAGTACTCGTCGTGATCGCGACCCGTACTGCGCCGCAGCCGGGAATGCGGGCCACCTCTCGGCCGGGGATGGCGCACCTGCTGGCGTGGGATGTGGGGTGATCACCCCACATCCGGCGCCACCGACCCCGCCATCCGGCGCGCCCCCGACGGGAACCGTCGCGCTCACTCGTTCGCGCTCCTCCCGACTCCCCTCGGGTGCGCTGGCGCGCCCCCGACGGGAGTCGAACCCGCACCTGTGGCGCTTTTAAGGCGCCTGCCTCTGCCGGTTGGGCCACGGGGGCGCGCCCACGGTAGCGCGCCCCCGCGCCGGCACCGGCCAGCCCGTCGGGGTCGGGGACTACCGTGCCGGGATGCACCGGAGCAGAGTCGGCGTCGTCCTCATCGACCACCCTCGGGAGTCCTACGACGCCGCGGCCACCTTCTGGGCCGCGACGACGGGTACTCCGCGAGAGGCGGGCGCCACCGTCGCCGACGACGACCCCTACGAGTCCCTCGCCGACCAGCCGGGCGGGGTGAAGCTCGAGCTCCAGCGCACGGGCGCAGGCACTCCCCCGCGCGTCCACCTCGACGTCGAGACCGACGACGTCGAGGCCGAGACGGCCAGGCTCGTCGCCCTCGGGGCCACGGTCACGTCACGCCACGACGGATGGGCCGTGCTCGCCGACCCGGGAGGGATGCCGTTCTGCGTCGTGCCGGTGCAGACCGGCGAGGCCTTCGCCGCGCACGCGACGACCTGGCCCTGAGGCCCGACGCCTGAGCCCTCAGGCGATCGAGAGGGCGATGCCGTCGAGGATGTCGTGCTCGCTCGTCACGACCCGGACTCCCCCCGAGCGCACCGCGACCCGGCCCAGCACCTCGTGCCAGACCAGCGCGCCGGCCCCGATGACGTCGACGCGTCCCGGGTGCATGTACGGCAGGGCCGCCCGCTCGGAGCGCGGCATCGTCAGCAGCTCGCGGCAGGCGGCGCGGTGGGCGTCGAGCCCGACCTCGGCGAGGTGGATGGCCTCGCGGTCGTAGCGCCCGAGCCCGAGCGCGTGGGCGGTGACCGTCGTGATGCTCCCCGCCAGCCCGACGACCGCCCGGAGACCGGCGAGGTCGACGTCTGCCTCGGCGGCGTCCAGGGCCAGCGCGACGTCGGCGCGAGCCGCCACGACCTCGTCGTCGGTGGGCGGGTCGGCGGCGAGGTGGCGCTCGGTCATCCGCACGCAGCCGACGTCGACCGAGCGGCCCGCCTCGACGTCGTCGGTGCCACGCACCAGCTCGGTGGATCCCCCGCCCAGGTCGACGACGAGGTACGGCCCGGGCACCCCCATCCGGCGCAGGTCGCCGGTGGCCCCGGTGAAGGACAGGCGCGCCTCGACGTCGCCGGCGACCACCTCGGGCGAGACGTCGAGGTCGCCGAAGGCCTCGCGCACCCCGGCGACGAACTCGTCGGCGTTGCGGGCGTCCCGGGAGGCGGAGGTCGCGACGAACCGGACGGCCTCGGTGCCGAGCTCGCGGCAGCGGGCAGCGTACTCGCGGCTCATGGCCAGCGTGCGCTCCATCGCCTCGGGCGCGATGACGCCCGTGCGGTCGATGCCCTGGCCGAGCCGGACGACCTCGGTGCGCCGGTCGACGTCGGTGAGCAGGCCGTCGTCACCGACATCGGCGACGAGCAGGCGGATCGAGTTCGTGCCGCAGTCGACGGCCCCGACCCGACGGGTCACGAGCCCTCTCCCGCAAGCGTCTCCGTGCAGGGGGCCCGCTCCCACCACGGCTCGAGCATCGCGACCGCCTCGTCGCCGAGCGGGTTCACCCCGGGCGCGGTGCCCAGCGAGTGGGCCGCCAGCACGTGCAGGCACTTGACCCGGGTGGGCATCCCACCGGCCGAGGTGCCCGCGATCTCGGGGACGTCACCGAGCTCGGCCCGCCGGGCGAGGTAGTCGGCGTGCGCCGCCTCGTACGCGGCGCGCAGCTCGGCATCGGCCTCGAGGCGCTCGGTCATCTCCTTCATGACCCCGAGGCTCTCCAGCGTCGAGAGGGCGCCGGTGAGCCGGGGACAGGTGGCGTAGAACGAGGTCGGGAAGGGGGTGCCGTCGGGCAGGCGCGGTTCCGTGCGCACGACGTCGGGCTGACCGCACGGGCAGCGGTGGGCCACCTCGACGACGCCGCGGGCCTCCCGGCCGAGCTGGCGGGAGACGGCATCGAGGTCCTTCGGCGCGACGGGCGGGAGGTCGGCGCGGGCGCTCACCGCTGGGCCCCGGGCGCGTCGGCGGTGCGCACGGACTGCCACACCGTCGAGTACCAGGGCAGGGTCGACTCGGGCTCGTCGGCCCCCGGGCCGGCGATGGTGGGGGTGTCGGCCGTCTCGGGCTGGGGGTCGAGCACCGTGTACGAGCGCTCGCCCGGGCGGACGAACTTCAGCCGCTGCCGGGCCTGCTGCTCGACGTAGGCGGGGTCCTCCCAGCGCTCGCGCTCGGCACGGAGCTCGGCGACGGAGGCCTCCTGGGCGGCGACCTCCTCGCGCAGGGCGGCGATCTCACCGCGCTGGTTCACCCACGCGGCGACCGAGGAGGCCAGGAGGACGGTGATGAACACCCCGATGGCGGCGAGCACGACGCCCCGGCGCAGCACCCGGTTGGACGCCGCCCCGCCGACCCGCCCGCGCCAGCCGGACGGTGCGCGGCGGACGACCTTGGCGGTGGTGGTCGACGTCGTCGACGGGCGGGGCACCGCCGAGGCCGACCGGGCCGCGGTGGCGCGCGGAGCCGACGACCGCGCCGACCCACGCGCCGTCGACCCCTTCGCGGACGCCGACGGGCGTGCCGCGGACCCGCGTCGCGGTGGTCGCGACGCGGGTCCGGTGCTGCGGCTCGTGGCCATCGGCTGCTCCCCCGGGGGCCTCGGTCAGGCCTTGCCGGCCGTGAACCGGGGGAAGGCGCCGGCGCCGGCGTAGACCGCGGCGTCGTCGAGCTCCTCCTCGATGCGCAGCAGCTGGTTGTACTTGGCGACGCGCTCGGAGCGGGCCGGGGCGCCGGTCTTGATCTGGCCGCAGTTCGTCGCGACGGCCAGGTCGGCGATCGTGACGTCCTCGGTCTCGCCGGAGCGGTGGCTCATCATGCAGCGGTAGCCGTTGCGGTGGGCCAGGTCGACGGCGTCGAGGGTCTCGGTGAGCGAGCCGATCTGGTTGACCTTCACCAGGAGCGCGTTGGCCGTGCCGGTCTCGATGCCGCGGGCGAGGCGCTCGGGGTTGGTGACGAAGAGGTCGTCGCCGACGAGCTGGACCTGCGCGCCGAGCCGGTCGGTCATCGCCTTCCAGCCGTCCCAGTCGGACTCGTCGAGCGGGTCCTCGATGGAGACGAGCGGGTAGGAGGCGACGAGGTCGGCGTAGTAGTCGATCATCTCGGCGGAGGTCTTGGACCCACCCTCGAAGGAGTACGAGCCGTCGTCGTGGAACTCGGAGGCGGCGACGTCGAGGGCGAGCGCGATCTGCTCGCCCGCTGTGTAGCCGGCCCGGCCGATGGCCTCGACGATGAGGTCGAGCGCGGCGCGGTTGGACTCGAGGTTCGGCGCGAAGCCGCCCTCGTCGCCGAGGCCCGTCGCGAGGCCCTTCTCCTTGAGGACGGCCTTGAGCTCGTGGTAGACCTCCGTGCCCCAGCGCAGGGCCTCGCGGAAGGACTCGGCGCCGATCGGCGCGATCATGAACTCCTGGATGTCGACGTTGGAGTCGGCGTGGCTGCCCCCGTTGAGGATGTTCATCATCGGCACGGGCAGGACGTGGGCGTTCGGGCCGCCGACGTAGCGGAACAGCGGGAGGTCGGCGGAGTCGGCGGCCGCGCGGGCCACGGCGAGGCTGACCCCCAGGATGGCGTTGGCGCCGATCTTCTCCTTGTTGGCGCTGCCGTCGATGGCCAGCATCTCGGCGTCGACGAGGCGCTGCTCGCTGGCCTCGAAGCCGAGGAGCTTGGGGCCGAGCTCGTCGATGACGGCGTCGACGGCCTTCTCGACGCCCTTGCCGCCGTAGCGGCCCTTGTCGCCGTCCCGGCGCTCGACGGCCTCGAACGCGCCGGTCGACGCACCGCTGGGGACCGCCGCGCGGGCGACCGTGCCGTCGTCGAGGGCGACCTCGACCTCGACCGTGGGGTTGCCGCGCGAGTCGAGGATCTCGCGCGCGCCTACTGCCTCGATGCTGGCCACAACAGACTCCTGTGGAGGGTGGGAAGGGTTCGCCCCCGAGCGTAGCCCCGGCGGACGGGCTGGCCCGCGACCGACCCGCTCCCCGGACGACCGCGCTCGCGCCCCGACCACGGAACGCGCGAGCCCCTTTCTGCGCGCGAGCCTCCTGGAACCGGCTCGTCCCCGGGGACCCGGCTCGACCGGGCCTGTGGAGAACTCCGCGGCCGTCCGACGGGACGTGGGCACAGTGGAGCGGTGCCCGACCTCGACCGCCTCCTCGCCACCGGGTCCGGCGTCCTGACGACCCGGGCCGCGACCGCTGCGGGTCTCACCGACGACGACCTGCGGCGCGCGACGGCGGGCGGTCGACTGCACCACGTGCGCCGGGGGATCCACGTCGAGCACGCGGCCTGGCGGTCCGCGACCCCGTGGGTCCGCTACCGCTTCCTCGTCCGCGGCGTGCTCATGGCCCGACCGGGCTGGGCCGCCTCCCACCACGCGGCGGTCGTCCTGCACGGGCTACCGGTGCACGGCGTCGACCTCGCGCTGGTCGACGTCGCCGCCGCGGTCGGGACGAGCAAGCGGCGCGGCGGCACCCACGTGCACCGGCTGGAGACCGACCTCGTCGAGGCGTCCGGGTTGCCCGCCGTCCCCGTCGCGCACGCCTGCGCCGTGCTGGCGACCGCGAGCGGAGTCGAGTCCGGCGTCGTGTCGATGGACGGCGCCCTCCACGCGACGGCCTGCTCGACCGCCGAGCTGGAGGCGGCCATCGAGGCCCTCGGCGAGCGAACGGGCATCGGCCGGGCCCGGGAGGCCCTGCGCCTCGCGGACGGTGCGGCCGAGTCGCCCGGCGAGTCCCGCACGCGGGTCCTGCTCTCCGGGCTCGGTGTCCCGGTCCGCTCGCAGGTCGACCTCTTCGACGCCGACGGTCACATCGGGCGGGTCGACCTGCTGGTCGGTGACCGGGTCGTCGTCGAGTTCGACGGGATGGTGAAGTACGAGGGGGCCGGCGGGCGGGAGGCCCTGGCGCGCGAGAAGCGGCGGGAGGAGCGGCTGCGCGATGCGGGGTACCGCGTCGTGCGGGTTCTCTGGTCCGAGCTGCGGCAGCCGGCCGCCGTCCTGGCCCGGGTCCGCGCCGCGCTTGCCACCGCCTCCGTCTGATGCGAGCCGCCTTCCGGCACGGGAGCCGCCTGCACGAGGCTTGCGCGCGGGAAGGAGGCTCCGGCGGGGGGCGGCGCGGCCCGTCGGGTCCCGGGGTCAGGCGCCGGCGGCGTACGCGACGGCGATGGCGGTGCCGACGACCGCGTTGTTCCGGACCAGCGCGAGGTTGGTCTGCAGCGAGCGTCCGTCGGACAGCTCGACGAGCCGGCCGAGCAGGTAGGGCGTGATGTCCTTGCCCGTGATGCCCTGCTCCGCGCAGTCGGCCAGGGCCCGCTCGATGACGGCGTCGATGTCGGCGCGCGGCATCTCGTCCTGCGCCGGCACCGGGTTGGCGATGGAGATGCCGCTGCCGAGCCCCAGCCCGAACGAGGCCCGCATCAGGGCCGCGACCTCCTCCGGGGTGTCGACGCGCATCGGCACGGGCAGCCCGCTCGAGCGCGAGAAGAACGACGGGAACTCGTCGGTGCCGTAGCCGACGACCGGCACCCCGAGGGTCTCGAGCACCTCGAGGGTGCGCCCGATGTCGAGGATGGACTTCACGCCGGCCGAGATCACCGCCACCTCGGTGCGCGAGAGCTCGGTGAGGTCGGCCGAGACGTCCATCGAGGTCTCGGCGCCCTGGTGCACGCCTCCGAGGCCGCCGGTGACGAACACCCGGATGCCGGCCAGCGCCGCGATCCGCATCGTGCTGGCGACGGTGGTCGCACCGTGCACCCCCGTGGCGACCACGTGCGGGAGGTCGCGCACGCTGACCTTGCGGATGCCGGTGTCGGCGCCGAACAGCTCGAGCTCGTCGTCGGACAGGCCGACGGTGGGGCGTCCGGAGAGGATGGCGATGGTCGCCGGCACGGCTCCGTGGTCGCGGACGATCTGCTCGACCTCGCGGGCCATCGCGACGTTCTGAGGGTAGGGCATCCCGTGGCTGATGATCGTCGACTCCAGCGCGACGACCGGCCGGCCGGTCGCCAGCGCCTCGCGCACCTCCGGGGCGACGGCCAGCATCGGGTGCGGCGTGTTCGGGGCGGTGGGGGCGGTGGTCATCGGGGCAGCTCCTCGGCTCGGGGCTCGGTGGGGGTCAGGTGGGCGGCGACGAGGGCCGCGGTGAGGTCGGGGCGGACGGTGTCGGCGGAGGCGCAGGTGAGCGCGGCCAGGACCTGGCCGGCGCGGGCCGCCTCGACGACGTCGTCGCCCCGCAGGACGGCGTGGACGTAGCCGGCCGTCATCGCGTCGCCGGCGCCCGTGACGTCGGCGACCTCGACCGCCGGAGCAGCCACGAGGACGACCCGGCGGGGCTCGTCGGCCACGTCGACCGAGAGCAGGCTGCCGCGGGTGCCGCGCCGGACCCACACCCGCTCGACCCCGCGCTCGTGGAGCAGTCCGGCCGCACGCACCACGTCGTCGACGGTGTCCTCGACGGCGCCCCCCACCAGCGCCCCGAGCTCGTCGACGTTGGGCGTCACGGTGTGCACCGGCACGGTCCCGTCGAGGGCCGGCGCCGCCTCGGTGGCCTTCGCGACGCTCACCGGCTCGAGGACGGCCGGCACGCCGGCGGTCGCCGCGGCGGTGAGGAGCCAGCGGATGACGTCGACGTGCAGGTTGCAGTCGACGACGAGCAGCTGGGTGCCGCCGAGGAGGGTGGGGACGGCGCCGAGGTCGGCGACCGCGAGCTCGTCGGTGGCCCGCATGTCGGCCACCGCGACGAGGAGGTCGCCGCCGTCGTCGAGCACGGCGGTGTACGACCCGGTCGGGTGGACGGAGGTCACGACGTGCCGGCAGTCGACCCCGGCGGCCTCGCTGCGCGCGACGACGGTGCGCCCGGAGAGGTCGTCCCCCACGGCCGCGACGAGGGCCGTCGGGCTGCCGAGCCGGGCGAGGTTCTCGGCGATGTTGCGGCCGACCCCGCCGACCGTGGCGGTCGAGGTGCCGGGGTTGCTCGTACCGAGGCGGGGTGGCACGCGGGTGCGGACCTTGGCGTCGAGGACGGCGCCGCCGACGACGAGCACCGAGTCCGCCTCGGGCCGCAGGACGTAGCCCCGGCCGAGCAGCACGCCCTTGCGGGTGAGGTGCGAGAGGTGGACGGAGACGGCGGCGCGGGTCGAGCCCAGCCGGGCGGCGATGGCCGCGGCGTCGAGCAGCGGGTCGGCGCGCAGCAGGGCGACGATCTCGCGCTCGCGGTCGGTCAGCCTCACGTTGCAGATATTAAGCGTACTTGCACTTATAAATCAAGCGCTGGCGGCGGCTCGCCGGTAGCGGTCGGCGATCGCCTCGAGCAGTGGCACGAGCTCGGGCGGGGACTCGACCGTGAAGTCGAACCGGAGCATCCCGACGTAGGCCGCGACGGTGTCGAGGCTGTCGGCGCCGGTGAAGAGCACGCACGTGTCACCCGGTCGCGGCTCGACCACCCCCACGGCGTGGTGGATGCGGTCGAGGACGGCGGCGGCCGGCGCCTGCACGTGGAGCCGCGCGCGCACCGTCCACCCGGTGATGGCCACCGTGCGCATGAGGAAGGCGACGACGTCACCCCCGGGGACCTCGGCCGGCACCGCCACCCGGCGCCCGGTGCGCATCCGCAGGTCGAGCAGGTCGACCCGCCAGACCTCCCAGGCGTCGCGCTCGACGTCCCGCCCGACGAGGTACCAGCGGCGCTGCCAGTGCACGAGGCGGCAGGGCTCGACGAGCAGCGGCAGCGTGGGGGACGCGGCGTCGCCCTCCCCCGACGCCGACGCCGACGCCGTGGGCAGCTCGTGGGTGAAGCGCAGCAGCTCTCGGTCGGCGATGGCCGCCGCGATCGCCCGGAGCCGCTCCGCCGGCACCTCGGGGTCCGGCGCGTCGGTGTCGGTGTTGTCCGGCGCCCGCTCGATCGTCGAGCCGAGGGCGTCGACGCTGCCGCGCAGCCGCGCCGGCAGGACCTGCTCGAGCTTGGTCAGCGCCCGCGAGCTGCTCTCGGCCAGGCCCGCGATGCCCGTCCCGGCCCGCAGCCCGACCGCCACGGCCACCGCCTCCTCGTCGTCGAGCAGCAGCGGCGGGAGCCGGCCGCCGGCGCCGAGCCGGTAGCCCCCGTGGCCGCCGCGCTGCCCGTGGACCGGGTAGTCCAGCTCGCGCAGCCGGGCGATGTCGGCCCGGACCGTGCGGGTGGTGACGCCCAGCCGGCCGGCCAGCTCGGGAGCGGTCCACGAGGGCCGGGAGCCGAGCAGGGTGAGGAGCTCGAGGAGCCGCTGCGCCGCATCCGCCACATCGCGAACTCTTCCAGATCGGCTCCGGTAATGGGAAGCATCCGCTCCGGTTCCGTTCCTAGCGTTGCCGTCATGGACACCACACAGCACCTGACCATCCGCCCGTTCACCGTCGCCGTCAGCGACGCCGACCTCACCGACCTGCACGACCGGCTCGACCGCACCCGCTTCGCGCAGCCCGCTCCCGGCGACGACTGGGGCTACGGCACGCCGGTGTCGTACCTGCGCTCGGCCGTCGAGGCCTGGCGGGCGCTGGACTGGCGGGCCGTCGAGGAGCGGATCAACGCCCTCCCGCACTTCCTCACCGAGGTCGACGGCCAGACGATCCACTTCCTCCACGTGCGCTCGCCGCACCCCGGAGCGACCCCGGTCCTCCTCGCGCACGGCTACCCGGGGTCGAGCGTGGACTTCCTCGGCGTCATCGACCGGCTCGTCGACCCGGTCACCCACGGCGGCCGCGCCGAGGACGCCTTCGACGTCGTCGTCCCCGACGCCCCCGGCTACGGCTGGTCGAACCCCGTGGACGAGGGCGGCTGGACGACGGCCCGGGTCGCCCGCGCCTACGACACCCTGATGCGCGGCCTGGGCTACGAGAGCTACGGCGTGCACGGCTCGGACCACGGCGCGCTGGTCGCCCGCGAGCTCGGGCTCCTCGAGCCGGAGGGCTTCCTCGGCCTGCACGTCCTCCAGCTGTTCTCCTTCCCCTCCGGCGACCCCACCGAGTTCGAGCGCCTCGAGCCGCAGGACCACGCCGGCCTCGAGCACATGCAGTGGTTCCAGTCGGTCGGCGGCTACAACGCGATGAACGCCTCCCGCCCGCAGACCATCGGCGCGGCGCTCGCCGACTCCCCCGTCGGCCTGCTCGCCTACTCCGAGCTGTTCGAGAGCTTCGGCAACGGCACCTCCCTCGTGCCCCTCGAGACCGTCCTCACCGAGGTCAGCGTGGCCTGGTTCGCCAACGCCGGCGCGGGGATGGCCCGCGGCTACCTCGAGGACGCCCGGGCGGCCGGCGAGCCGCAGGTGAACCACGCGCGCACCGGCGTGAGCGTCTTCGCCGACGACTTCCAGACCATCCGCGTCTTCGCCGAGCGCGACAACGACCGCATCGAGCAGTGGACGCGGCACGAGCGCGGTGGGCACTACGCGGTGCTCGAGGTCCCCGAGCTCGTGGCCGGCGACCTCGTCGCCTTCTTCGCCGGCTGAGCCCGAGCGGCGCGGCCCCGGTACCCACGACGGTGCCGGGGCCGCCCGCCTCTTGACAGTTTTTCCTTTCCATTGACAGGATGCCCGCATGGGAACCCTTCTCGACGAGCCGGATGCGGTCCGCGCCGCGCTCTCGCCGGTCCGTCGCACGCTGCTCGGCCACCTGCGCGAACCGGCCTCGGCCACCGAGCTCGCCGCGGCGCTCGGCCTCTCCCGGCAGAACGTCAACTACCACCTGCGCGCCCTCGAGGACGCCGGCCTCGTCGAGCTCGTCGAGGAGCGCCAGCGCCGCGGCTTCCGCGAACGGGTGCTGCGGGCCCGCCCCGGCTTCGTCGTCGACCCGGGCCTGGTCTCCGGGGAGTTCGAGCGGGTCGCCGACCGGTTCGCCGCCGGCCACCTCGTCGGCGCCGCGGCCGACGCGGTCCGCGACGTCAGCCGGATGCAGGCCGCCGCCGAGCGCGACGACAAGCGCCTCCTCACCGCCACGGTCGAGGCCGAGGTCCGCTTCGCCTCCCCCGCCGCGGTCCGCGACTTCACCGACGAGCTGACCACCCTCCTCGAGGAGCTCGTCACCCGCTACGACACCCCCCGCGGCCGCCGCCACCGGCTGGTCGCCTTCACCCACCCGGGAGCGACGCGATGACCCAGCACCCCACCGACCCCGACGACCCGGCCGGCGCCGCCGACACCCCGGTCGTCGTCGTGACCATCGCCGCCCCGGTGGCCGAGGTCTGGCAGGCCCTGCGCGACCGCGGCCGGGTGCACCACTGGCACGGCTGGGAGGCCGACGGCCTCGACGACGAGATCACCGAGATCTACTTCTCGGACGAGGTGGCCGAGGACGGCACCGGCCACACGCTCGCCCTCGGGGGCGGTGACCGCATCGAGCTCCTCCCCGACGGCGAGGGCGCCCGCGTGCGCCTGACCCGGCCGCCGGTCTCCGACGACGACGAGTGGGCGGCCTACTACGACGACATCACCGAGGGCTGGGTCACCTTCCTGCACCAGCTCCGGTTCGCGCTGGAGAACCACCCGGACGCCCCGCGCCGCACCCTGTTCCACTCCGGGTTCGGTGAGGCGCCCGACCCGGCGTCGCTCGCCGAGGGCTCGACGTGGTTCCGCACCGAGCACCAGCTCGGTACCCGCGTCCCGGCCTGGGGCGACGGGCTGCTCGTCACCGCCCACATCCCGGCGAAGAACACGGCGATGGCCGTCCTCACGACCTACGGGCTCGACGACGCCGCGTTCACCGACCTCGAGGCCGCGGCACGGGCCTGGTGGGACGGGCGGCCCGGAGCCACCGACACCCCGTAGCCCCGGGGCCGGGGAGGCCGCAGGTCCGAGCGGGCGTTCAGCCCGCCGGTGTCGCGTCGCGGGCCACGACGGCGAGGGCCTCGCGTGCCCGGGCCTCGGCCGCAGCAAGCGCCTCCCGGGCCGCCTCCAGCTCGGCGAGGGCGGCCGGGTCGGCGACCAGCCCGCGCCGCCGCAGCCGGGAGAGGACCTTCGTGGCGGCGAGCTCGGGCGGCAGCGAGGCCGGCACGCCGTGGAGCAGGTCCTCGGCGTACGAGCCCGCCTTCTCCTCCCCCTTGATGCGCTCCCAGGCCTGCTCGACCTCCTCGGGCGTGCTCGCGTCGCCGTCGGCGAAGACGTGCGGGTGCCGGCGGACCAGCTTGTCGACGAGCAGGCCGGCGACGGTGTCGACGTCGAAGCCGTCCTCGCCGGCGTCCTCGGCCACCCGGGCGTGGAAGACGACCTGGAGCAGGACGTCACCGAGCTCCTCGGCGAGCAGCCGCGGGTCGCCGGAGCCGATCGCCTCGAGCACCTCGTGGGCCTCCTCGACGAGGTAGGGCGCGAGGGAGGCGTGCGTCTGCTCGGCGTCCCACGGGCACCCGCCGGGCGAGCGGAGCCGGTCCATCGCGGCCACGACGTCGAGGAGCCGGCCGCCCTGGACGTCCCACGAGCCGACGACGAGCTCGACGTCGGGCGGCACCTCGAGGCGCGAGACCTCGGCGGCGACGGCGTCGGACAGCCCCGGGTCGGCGTCGGCGGACCCGAGCCACACGACGGACACCTCCGCCGCGAGGTCGACGAGGGTGCGGGCCAGGGCGGCGGGCGCGACGTCACCGACGCACTCGACCTCGACCCCCGCGTCGACGAGGGCCTCGACGAGCGGCTCGTCGGCGGTGCGGGCCAGGCGCCGGTCGGCCCCCGAGATCGCGGACCAGGCCGCGGCCGACAACAGGCCGGGGGCGACCCGCGGCGACGTGACGACGAGGCCGAGCCGGCCGGCGGTCACTTCGTCGCGGCGGACTTGAGCCAGTCGGGCTGGGTCGCGGTGAGCTGGGGCTTCGTGGGGTCGAACGTGCCGTAGCGCGGGTTGACGACGACCTTCACGTTCGCGAGCGTCTCGGCGGGCAGGGTCTGCCCGGCCTGCTCGAGGACCTGCCGCGCGTACTGGCCTCTCAGGAGCTCGACGGCCTCGTCGGACGGCTCGGCGGTGGCCGGGAAGTTGGCGCGGGCCACCGACGCGGACTGCGGCGCACCCTGCTTGGCCACGTAGTCGATGAGGTAGGGCGCCTCGATGAGCCGGTAGAGCACGTCGGCCGCCGTGAGGTTGGCGTCCGGGAAGGCCGTGTTGATGTCGGAGCGCGCGGTGCGCACCTGGTCCTCGGTGATGACGCGGCCGTCGACGGTGGCCGCTCGGCCGGCCTCGGTGGTGCCGCATCCTGCGGTGACGAGGGCGAGCCCCAGGGCGAGCGACGCGGCGACGCGGCGAACCGGGAGGGTCACGAGCAGTCCTTTCATCGGGTCACCCCCGGGCGGGGGCGGTCGCGGCACGGGCGGCCTCACCGACATTGTCCATGACGACGGTGCGGACCACCTGAGCGGCCCACTCGAGGATGTCACGGTCACGCAGCGGTCGGCCACCCACCGGTGCGGTCTTCGGGGCCGGCACGAGCATCGAGCCCGTCGCGGCCTTGAGGATCGACTTGGGATGCAACCGGTTCAGCCGCAGCTGCTGGCTCTCCCGGAGCTCGACCGGGCCGAACCGGACGTGCTGGCCCTGCACGGAGATGTCGGCGATGCCGGCGGCCCGGGCCACCGTGCGCAGCCGGGCCACCTCGAGGAGGTTGCGCACCGGTTCGGGGACGGGGCCGTAGCGGTCGACGAGCTCGCCCTCGATCTCGGCGAGCTGCTGCTCGTCGACCACGGCGGCGAGCTTCTTGTACATCTCGAGGCGCAGCCGCTCGTGCGGCACGTAGTCGTGCGGCAGGTGGGCGTCGACCGGCAGCTCGATCTTGATCTCGGCCGGCGCCTCCTCGCCGTCACCGCGGAAGGACGCGACGGCCTCGCCGACGAGCCGGACGTAGAGGTCGAACCCGACCCCGGCGATGTGGCCCGACTGCTCGCCGCCGAGGAGGTTGCCGGCGCCGCGGATCTCGAGGTCCTTCATCGCCACCTGCATGCCGGACCCGAGGTCGGTGTTGCTCGCGATGGTCTGGAGCCGGTCGAGCGCGGTCTCGGTGAGCGGGGTCTCCGGCGGGTAGAGGAAGTACGAGTACGCCCGCTCACGGCCACGGCCGACGCGACCACGCAGCTGGTGCAGCTGGGAGAGCCCCAGCCGGTCCGCGCGCTCGACGATGAGCGTGTTGGCGTTCGAGATGTCGAGGCCGGTCTCGACGATGGTCGTGCAGACGAGGACGTCGAAGCGCTTCTCCCAGAAGTCGACCACGACCTGCTCGAGCTTGTGCTCGCCCATCTTCCCGTGCGCCGTGGCGACCCGGGCCTCGGGCACGAGCTCACGGAGGCGGGCCGCGGCCTTCTCGATGGTGGACACCTTGTTGTGCACGAGGAAGACCTGGCCCTCGCGGAGCAGCTCGCGGCGGATCGCCGCCGTCACGGTCTTCTCGTCGTAGGCGCCGACGTAGGTGAGGACCGGGTGGCGCTCCTCGGGCGGCGTGGCGAGCGTGGACATCTCACGGATGCCGGTGACCGCCATCTCCAGGGTGCGCGGGATGGGCGTGGCCGACATCGCGAGGACGTCGACCGAGGTGCGCAGCGCCTTGAGCTGCTCCTTGTGCTCGACCCCGAAGCGCTGCTCCTCGTCGACGACGACGAGACCGAGGTCCTTGAACCGGACCTCCTTCGAGAGCAGCCGGTGCGTGCCGATGACGAGGTCGACCGAGCCGTCGGCGAGGCCGGCCATGACCGCCTTGGCCTCGGCGTCGGTCTGGAAGCGCGAGAGGCTCTTCACGACGACCGGGAAGCCCGCGTACCGCTCGGCGAAGGTGTTCTGGTGCTGCTGGACGAGCAGCGTGGTCGGGCAGAGCACCGCGACCTGCTTGCCGTCCTGGACGGCCTTGAACGCGGCCCGCACGGCGATCTCGGTCTTGCCGTAGCCGACGTCGCCGCAGACGAGGCGGTCCATCGGGACCTCGCGCTCCATGTCGGCCTTGACCTCGTCGATGGTGCTCAGCTGGTCGGGGGTCTCGACGTGCGCGAAGGCGTCCTCGAGCTCGCGCTGCCACGGGGTGTCCGGACCGAAGGCGTGGCCCTTGGTGGCCATCCGCGCCGAGTAGAGGCGGATCAGCTCGGCGGCGATCTGCTTGACGTAGCGCTTGGCCCGGCCCTTGGTCTGCTGCCAGTCCGAGCCGCCCATCTTGTTGAGCGTGGGCTGCTCGCCGCCGACGTAGCGGGTGACCTGGTCGAGCTGGTCGGTGGGGACGTAGAGCCGGTCGCCGGGCTGGCCGCGCTTGGACGGCGCGTACTCGAGGACGAGGTACTCGCGGGTGGCTCCCTGCACCGTGCGCTGCATCATCTCGACGAACCGGCCGACGCCGTGCTGCTCGTGGACGACGAAGTCGCCGGGGCGCAGCTGGAGCGGGTCGACCTGGTTGCGGCGCCGCGAGGGCATCCGCCGCATGTCCTTGGTCGAGGTGCCCGAGCCGGCCGCCGCGCCGGTGAGGTCGGACTCGGTGACGAGGGCGAACCGCTCCCCCGCGGCGAGGAAGCCGTTGCCGACCGCCCCGGTGGTGACGGTGACGATGCCGGCCTCGGGCTCGGCGTCGTCGGGGACCAGCCGGCTCGGCACCTCGTGCTCGGCGAGCACCTCGGCGACGCGCTTGGCCAGCCCGGGCCCCTCGGTGGCGACGAGGACGGTCCAGTCCTCGGCGACGAGCCGGCGCAGCTCGGCGACGGCGTCCTCGGTGCTGCCCCGGAAGGTCGGGGCGATGGTGAGCCCCAGGTCGAGGGTGTCGTCCTCGCCGTCGCCGCCGAAGGGCGTGAGGTCGAGCCAGCGCACCCCGAGGTCGCGGGCCTGCTCGCGCAGGTCGGCGATGGAGTGGAAGGAGGCGGTTCCGAGCACCGACTCGAGGTCGATGGGGACCGCGCTGCCCCCGGCGGCGTTGGCCCACCCGGCCTGGAGGAACTCCTCGCTCGTCGCGACGAGGTCGTGGGCCCGGGTGCGGACGCGCTCGGGGTCGCAGGCGACGAGCACGGAGTCGGTGGGGAGCACCTCGAGGAGGGTCTCCATGCCGTCGACGAGGGCGGGGGCGAGCGACTCCATCCCCTCGACGGCGATGCCGTGGGACAGCTTCTCGAGGATGTCGACCGCGCCGGGCAGCTGGTCGGCGAGCACGGCGGCCCGCTCGCGCACGGCCGGCGTCAGCAGCAGCTCGCGACAGGGCGGGGCCCAGAGCCCGTGCTCGGCGACCTCGAGGGAGCGCTGGTCGGCGACCTTGAACCAGCGGATCTCCTCGACGGTGTCACCCCAGAACTCCACCCGGAGGGGATGCTCCTCGGTGGGCGGGAAGACGTCGAGGATGCCCCCGCGGACGGCGAACTCGCCCCGACGCTCGACGAGGTCGACCCGCGCGTAGGCGGCCGCGGCGAGGTCCTCGACGACCCGCTCGAGGGGCGCCTCCTCCCCCGCGGTGAGGGCGACCGGCCGCAGCTCGCCGAGCCCCTTGGCGATCGGCTGGAGCACCGCGCGGACCGGGGCGACGACGACGGCGAGGGCACCGTGCGAGGTGTCGGCGGCGTCGGGGTGCGCGAGCCGGCGCAGCACCGAGAGGCGCTGGCCGACGGTGTCGCTGCGCGGGCTGAGCCGCTCGTGGGGAAGGGTCTCCCAGGACGGGAAGTGCGCGACGGCGTCGGCGCCGAGCAGGGCGGCGAGCGCGGCGTGGAGGTCCTCGGCCTCGCGGCCGGTGGCCGTGACGGCGAGCAGCGGGGCACCGGAGGGACGGGGGGCGAGGGCGGCCACGACGGCGGGCCGGGCCCCGGGCGGCGCCGACGCCTCGACCTCGGCCGAGGGCACGGCGAGGGCGTCGGCGAGACGGGTGAGTCCGGGGAGGGCGGCGACGCGGGAGCGCAGCGGGGTGAGCGAGGGCATGTCGGTCCCAATCTACTGCCGCGCACCGACAGCCGACGCCCGCGGGCCGGGACGCCGACGGGCGGTGGCCGGACCTGCCGACCACCGCCCGTCGAACCGCTGCCTCAGGGGGTGCTGACGCGGAACCCGTCGGTGGAGATGACCACCGGGGAGTTCGTCGTCGAGCCCGAGAGGTAGTAGTACATCCCGACCCCACCAGCCACCTGGAGCGCGGCGGTCGTGTCGGTTCCGGTCCGGGTCCAGGCCGCCGGCTCGGCCGTCCCCGTCTTCCAGATCTTGGCGCGGATCGCGGTCGTCCCGGTGCCGAGGACCTGGACGCGCACCTCGAACCGGTCACCGGCGGCGACCGTCAGCCCCGACACGACACCGCCGGTGAGGACGGTCTCGGTGCCGGACACCGTGCGGGCCAACCACAGGTTGACCGTGCCGTTCGCGGCGAGCTGCACCTTGGCGCGGTAGTCGGTGTTCGAGCTGACCCGGCGACCGATGACGCTGATGTACTGCCCGCCGCCGGTCGCGACCTTGTCGGCCCCGACGTTGAGCGTGACGTCCGTGGACGCCGCCGACAGGCCGTTCAGCGAGGCGGTGTAGCCGTTGCCCGCGTTGAGGCTGACGTTGCCGCGCCCGCCGCCGACCGACCAGCGGTTGGCCGGACCACCGAGGGTCCACGCGCCGCCGACCTCGGCCGAGCCCCAGCCGTCCGCCACCGTGCGACCGAAGTCGTCACGGGCGAGGAAGGCCGGTGCCGTCACCGTGACCGAGGCGGTCTCGGTGTCGGTGTCGCCGTCGTCGTCGGTCACCGTGAGGGTCACCGTGTAGGTGCCCGCCGCGGCGTACGTGTGGGAGGCCGTGGCGCCGGAGCCCGCCGGGCTGCCGTCACCCCAGTTCCACGCGTACGACTCGACCGTTCCGTCGGCGTCCGAGGAGCCCGAGCCGTTCACCGACACCGTGAGGTCGTTCTCGGTGTGCGTGAACGCGGCCGTGGGGGCCTGGTTCGGCGGCGGGTCGGTCACCGTGACCGAGGCGGTCTCGGTGTCGGTGTCGCCGTCGTTGTCGGTCACCGTGAGGGTCACCGTGTAGGTGCCCGCCGCGGCGTACGTGTGGGAGGCCGTGGCGCCGGAGCCCGCCGGGCTGCCGTCACCCCAGTTCCACGCGTACGACGCGATGGTGCCGTCGGCGTCGCTCGACCCCGAGCCGTCGACCGAGACGGTCCGGTCGGACTCGGTGTGCGTGAACGCCGCCGTCGGCGCCTGGTTGGGCACCGAGCCGCCACCCTTGGTGAAGTGGTCGGCGACCTGGGCCGGGCTGAGGACCGAGCCGTAGACCGCGACCTCGTCGATGGTGCCGGCGAGGAACGGGCTGCAGCAGCCCCAGTGGTTGTCACCGCCGACCCGCCAGTAGCCGTCGTAGGCCTGGGCGTCGGTCTGGCCGTTGGTGCCCACGAGCGCACCGTCGAGGTAGAGCTTCATGCCCTCGGTGGTGTTCTGCGTGGCCACGACGTGGTGCCACTGCCCGTCGTTGACGGCGTTCGGCGTCGTGATGGTGTTCGTGAAGCCGGTCCACACCCCGAAGGTGAGCTTCCCGTCGTTGCTCAGGTAGATGTGCCGGTCGTAGCAGCCGGAGGTCCCCGTCTGCGAGCACCCGAACCCGAGGATCTTCCCGCCGTTGGTCGAGGTGGTCTTGAACCACGACTCCAGCGAGTAGGTGCGCGGGTTGCTGTACGCCGTGTTGGACGACACGAACCCGTTGTTGCCGTCGAACGCCACGGCCTTGTTGCTGGCCCCGTCGAACGCGCCGGTCTGGCCCTGGACGTAGCCGCCCTGGTAGGTGCCGTTCGACTCGTTCGGTCCGGCGTCCTTGGCCGTCCCGTTGGTGTCGCCGAGGCGCCAGTACAGCGTCGGGTCGGCGTCCCAGACCGCCTGCCCGTAGGCGTCGGTCGGGCGGGTGGGCACGTCGAGCGTGCGTCCGCTGGCCCGGTAGTGGTCCTGGACGTCGGTGCGGCTCAGCGTGCTCGGATACACGGCGACCTCGTCGATGTCACCCGCGAAGTACGGGTTGCCGTCCCACGAGCTGTCACCGCCGATCCGCCAGTAGCCCGAGTACGGCTGCGCCACGCTCGTGCCGCCGTTGGTGCCGACCTGCCGGCCGTCCGCGTAGAACGTCAGGCCGCCCGGACCCATCGTGCCCACGACGTGGTGCCACTGGCCGTCGTTGAGCGCGCCCGGTGTCGTCACCGTGTACGAGCCGTTGTTGTAGACACCGAAGCTGACCCGGCCGTTCGGCGACATGTAGATGTGCCGGTCGTAGTTGGTGCTCGTCCCGGTGTTGTTGTTGCCGAACCCGACGATCTTGCCGCCGCTGGTCGACGTGGTGCGGAACCACGCCTCGACGGAGAAGACGTTCGGGCCCTCGACGGGTGCGGAGTTCACCGCGACGCCGTCCGAGCCGTTGAAGGACGTCGACCCGTCGGACTCGCCGATGACCGCGCCGGACTGACCGCGGGTGTACCCGCCGGCCAGCGTGGCGTCGTCGAAGCCGGCGTAGTCGAGCACCGAGCTGCCGGACGGCTCACCGAGGCGCCAGAGGTGCTCGGCGCCGTCGCCGCGCACCGAGGCGGCGTACGCGCTCGGCGAGCCCGTGCCGACGGTGACGGTGGCCGACACCGGGCTCCAGAGGATGTTCCCCGCGGAGTCGGTGATGCGCACCTGGTAGCGGACGGTCGACCCGGGGGTGAGTCCGGTGTCGACGAAGCCGAGCCGCGGGAGCGTCCAGAAGTTCGACTTCGCGGTCTGCGTGTGCACCCAGGTGTTGTTGTTGCGCAGGACCTCGTAGGTGAGCGTCTCGTCGTCGTAGTCCCAGGCCGACCCGAAGGAGACACGGACCTCGCCGGCGTTGAGCGACACCGCGGTCGTCGCGGGGGTCGGGGTGGCCGGGACCGTGGTGTACGTCGGCCCGACCTTCTTCGGGGCGCCGGCCGCCGTGCGGAAGCGCGTGATGCCCTGCTGGGCCACGTTGTTCACGCGCGGGAACTCGCCGCCGACGACGACCCACTGGCCGTCGGGCGAGGTGTCGATGGCCCACCCGGCCTGGCGCGAGCTCGTGTAGGAGCCGAACGCGAAGTTCGGGTACCAGTGGAGGTTGCCCGCGTAGGGGGTGCCGAGCAGACCGTAGGTGCTCGCCCACCCGTACGCGTCGTCACGGGTCTGGATACCGGTCGGGTAGGTCGTCTGTGCGCCGGCCTTCTGCCAGCGCACGCGCGGGTTGGTGTCGGGGAAGCTGCCGATGGCGGTGCAGTCGTGCTGGTGGGACACGTTGTACAGCACCTGCCCGACGGGCGCGATGTCGTAGGTGTCGCCGAGGCAGTCGCTCTGCCAGTTGATCTGCCCGGTCATCGGGTCGATGGCGAAGGTGCCCTCGTAGACCGCCCCCGCGCCGAACGCGTACGTCGTGCCGTAGACCTGCGTCGCGTCGGCCTTGATCGACGTGACGGCGCCGTTGGCGCCGGCCGCGCGGATCTTCTCCTGGGCGGGCCAGGGGTTGACCGAGCCGTCGGACGCCATGAGCGAGCCCATCCCGTAGGCCGGCTGCCCGCTCAGGGTCGTGAACGACCCGGCGGGGATGACGCGGGACTTGTCGGGGGACATCGTCATCGACCAGACGTAGCCGCCGGTCGCGGTGGGGGCCCACGAGCTCATCGCACCGGTGCTCACCGAGAAGGCGGCGAGCCGGGTGCGGGCGACACCGTTGGCCGAGGTGAAGTTGCCGCCGACGTAGATGGTGGTCGGCGTGATGCCGAGCCCGCGCACCTGGCCGCCGACGTTCGGGGGCGTGAAGCCGCCGCCGCTGACGACGGACCCGTTGGCCGGGTTGAGGGCCGCGAGGTGACCACGGGCCACACCCGCGGCCGTCGTGAAGTCACCGCCGACCCACAGGCGGCTGCCGTCGGCGGAGGCCCGGATGACGAGGCCCTGGGCGTTGAGGCCCGGGTTCGTCGCGAACGCCGCGACGCGGTTACCCGTCGAGAGCTGGTAGGCGAAGATGTTGTTGGCGACGACCTCGCCGGCGCCGCCGGCGGCGACCCCCGGTGGTCGGGCGCGCGTGAACGAGCCGGTGACGTAGACGACGTCCCCGATGATCGCCTGGCTCCAGACCACGCCGTTGACCTGCCACGAGGGCAGCGAGTCGGCGGTGACCGTGGGCGGCGGGGGGTCGGCCTGCGCCTCGACGGCGGCCGGGGCCGCCGCGGGAGCGGCAGCCGCCGCGCTCGCGGTGGCGGGGTGCATGACGACCGCGGCCGCGGCCGCCGCCAGAACGGCGACGACACGGACGCGCAGCGACGAACTGCTCATGGTGGTGTCCCTTTGTATAGGTCGCCCCCTGCGGACGACCGATGTGTCTCCCTGCGTGCGACGAAGGACCAGGGGACCCCGCGAGGGGAGACCTCGCCGCGACACACCCGGGCCGCTGACCTGCGCGTTGCCCCCAGAGGAGGGGCGGAGGAGCAGCTCGACGGACCGAGTTGGGGGAACTGTAAGCCCGCAGCAAGGCCGCCGCTAGTGATTCCGCGAATCCCGCGGGCCGGAATGCGCGATTCCTGATACACCCATCCCCGCGAACGAGCCGAACGGATGATGCAGGAGTGGCCGAACGGATGATCCGTGGCGATTCGCTGGCATGCAGACCCCCGCGCCTCGTAGCCTGAGCACAACCACCGGGACCGGAGACATCGCCGTCGCCACGCCCGGATTCCGTCTCTTAGCAGGGGAGGGACGTGTGGTGAGTCAGGGGCACCCACTTCTCGATCGTGCGCCGGACGGGCGCATCGGCGTCCGCACGGCGCTTCAACGGCTGACGGCCGCCCAGAAGCCGTCCGCCGGCACGCCGCTGTACTCGCGGCTGGTCAACCGACCCGTCGGTCGCGTCTTCGCGGCCGTCGCCGTCGCCGCGGGCATCGGCCCGAACACCGTGTCGCTCATCAGCTCGGCGTTCTCGATGGCGGCCATCGCGACCATCGCGTTCGCGACGCCGAGCGTCCTCGTCGGCGTCGTCGTCACCGCGCTGCTCGTCATCGGGTACGCGATGGACTCCGCCGACGGCCAGGTCGCCCGGCTCACCGGCGGTGGCTCCGTGACGGGTGAGTGGCTCGACCACGTGCTCGACGCGCTGAAGATCGCCTCACTGCACGCCGCTGTCGCGTGGAGTGCGCTGTCGCACAGCGAGACCCGCACGCCGGTCGCCATCGCCCTCGGGTTCGGTGTCGTCGCCTTCGTCATGTTCTTCGGGATGATCCTCACCGACCAGCTGCGGCGCGCGGCGGGGGTCCCGAAGGCCACGAGGGCCTCCGCCTCCTCGGACCTGCTCCGCTCGATCGCGGTGCTGCCCAGCGACTACGGCGTGCTCTGCCTCGCCTTCCTCCTCCTGGGCTGGCCCACGGTGTTCTTCACCGTCTACGGCCTGCTGGGGCTGGGTTCGGCCGCACTGCTCCTCGTGGCCCTCCGCAGCTGGGTCCGCCAGCTGGAGGCGGTCGACGCCCGTCGGAAGGAGGCGCCGTGAGCGCCGAGCCCACCCCCGTCCCCACCCGCGGCTACGTGCCCGGGGTGTTCGACATGTTCCACGTCGGCCACCTCAACCTCATCCGTGCCGCCCGCCCCTACTGCGACCACCTCATCGTCGGGGTGGTCACCGACGAGGTGGTCGAGCGGGTCAAGGGCCGCCCGCCGGTCGTCACCCTCCGTGAGCGGATGGAGATCGTCGGCGCGCTGCGCGACGTCGACGAGGTCGTCGTCGACGTCCACGCCGACAAGTTCGACTCGTGGCAGGACCTGCGCTACGACGTGATCTTCAAGGGCGACGACTGGAAGGACTCGCCCAAGGGCATCAAGCTCGAGGCCGACCTCGCCGGCGTCGGGTCGCGCATCCACTACTTCCCCTACACGCGCGGCACCTCGAGCACGATCCTGCGCGAGGTCCTCGGCACGATGTCGGCCGAGGTCGCCGTCCTCACCGCCCTCGACGTGGAGGCCGGCCCGTGACCGTCGTCCGCATCCTCGGCACCCGCGGCGTACGGCGGGTTCGAGACCGCCGCCCAGGAGGTCGGCCTCTACCTGCGCGACCGCGGGTGGGACGTCGTCGTCTACTGCCAGGTGCCCGGCACCGGCCCGACGACGACCGACGAGTGGAACGGGCTGACCCGCGTCAACGTCCGCGAGCCGCGCGACGGCTGGCGCGGCACCGCGGCCTTCGACCTCACCTGCGTGCGGCACGTGCTCGCCGAGGCCGGGCCCGACGACGTCTGCCTGACCTTCGGGTACAACACCGGCGTCTTCAACGTCGCGCAGCGCCTGCGCGGCATCCCGAACGTCATCAACATGGATGGGATGGAGTGGACCCGCCGGCGCTGGGGCGTTCTGCGACAGGGCATCCTGCTCGCCAACGAGCGCTTCGCCGGCCTCGTCGGGGACGTCCTCATCGCCGACCACCCGGTCATCGCGACCTACCTGCGCCGGCACTTCGGGCGCTCGCGCGTCACGACCATCACCTACGGGGCGCACCCCGTCGACGACGCCCCCACGCGTCCGGTCGAGGACCTCGGGCTGCAGCCCGGCGGGTACGCGACGATGATCTGCCGGCCCATCCCCGAGAACTCGTGCCTCGAGATCGTCACGGCCTGGTCGGCCCGGCGCCGCGGCGTCCCGCTCGTCGTCCTCGGCACCTACGGCCAGGACGACGCCTACCACCGCGAGGTCCTCGCCGCGGCCGGCCCCGAGGTGCAGTTCCTCGGCGCCATCCACGACCCGGTGGTCGTCGGGTCGCTGCGCCGGCACGCGCGCCTCTACCTCCACGGGCACACCGTCGGCGGCACCAACCCCTCGCTCGTCGAGGCGATGGCCGCCGGGAACCCGGTTGTGGCACACCGCAACAAGTACAACACCTGGGTCGCCGGCGACGGCGCCCGCTACTTCTCCGACATCGCCGGGCTCGACGAGCTCCTCACGGCGACGGTCGACGACCCGGACACGCTGCGCCGCATGGGGCGCTCGGTCCGGGACCGGTTCGAGGACGAGTTCACCTGGTCCCGCATCGGTGCGCAGTACGAAGACGCCCTCCACCGGGCGGCGGCCCGCCGAGGGCACCGACGAGAGGCAGGGGTCTCACGATGACACGCGTCGCACTGGTCGGCCTGGGGAAGATGGGCTTGTCCCACCTCTCCCTGGTCCGCCCGCTCCCGGACGTCGAGGTGGTGGGGGTCTGTGACTCCACCGGGTACGTCCTCGACGTCCTCGGCAAGTACACGGGGGTCCCGACCTTCACCGACTACACCGAGATGCTGCGGCGGGCCCGGCCCGAGGCGGTCGTCATCGCGACGCCGACCCACCTCCACGGGCCGATGGTCCGCGAGGCGATCGAGGCCGGCGTCCACGTGTTCTGCGAGAAGCCGCTCGTGCTCGACCCGGCCGAGGGCGAGGAGCTGACGCGGCTCGCCGCCGAGCGCGGCCTCGTCACCCAGGTCGGCTACCACAACCGGCACGTCGGCACCTTCAAGGAGGTGCGCCGCCTGCTCGACCTCGGCGCCATCGGTCCCGTGCGCACGGCGCTCGCCGAGGCCTACGGCCCGGTCGTCGTCCGGCCCCCCAAGGCGTCGTGGCGCAACAAGCGCGGCACCGGCGGCGGCAGCCTCTACGACTACGCCGCCCACCCGCTCGACCTGCTCACCTGGTACCTCGGGGAGCCGGTCGCCGTCGGTGGCGCGCGGCTGACGAGCATCCACTCCCCCGAGACCGACGACGCCGTCTCCGCGACGATCGCCTACCCGGAGAGCACGGCCACGCTGTCGGTCAACTGGTCCGACGAGTCGCAGCGGAAGATGACGACCCGCATCACCCTCTGGGGCGAGCACGGCCGCATCTACGCCGACCGCCAGGAGGTGCAGGTCTACCTCACCGGCCGCGCCCCCCTGCCCGAGGGTTTCGAGCAGGGCTGGAACGTCCGGTTCGGCACCGACCTCACCGAGGCGCCGTCCTTCTACGTGCGTGGTGAGGAGTACTCGGCCGAGCTCGAGGACTTCGTGCGCCGCGTCCGCGAGCACGACACCGAGGGCGTCTCGACGTTCGCCTCGGCCTCGGCGACCGACCGCGTCATCGCGGCCATCCGCGACGCCGACGCCCAGCCGATGCGCCTCCTCGACGGCGCCTCGGCGCCCGTGGCCGCGTCCACCCCCGCCCGCCCGCTGCTCGCCCGCGGTGGCCGTCGTGTCGTCGCGGCGACCGCTGCCGCCCTCACCGCCGGGGCGGGTGCCGCGTGGCACCTGGCCCGCCGTTCCCACCGGAGGACCCGATGACCGCCCAGGCCACGCCCCGCGCCGGCCAGCTGCCGCCCCTGCTGTTCGGGGACAACCAGTTCTTCGGCGTCAACCACATGTCCGAGGACAAGGCCCGCGCCCGGCAGCTGCAGTTCCAGCGCGTCGAGAGCGTCATGTCCGTCCTCGACGCCGCCCGCGACGAGGGCATCACGACCTTCATGTGCACGACGCACGACCGGGTCGCCGAGATCTGCGACATCGTCCGCGCCCACCCGGACCAGTACCCGGACATGGTCTTCCACCCGTGCATGCCCTACGCGCACAAGTACGCCAACGCGGTCACCGAGGACGGGTTCCTCGGTGCGGTCCGCCGGTTCATGCCGAGCGACGGCCTGCTCGACGCCGCCGTGCGCGGCACGCGGTCGCTCGCGGCCAAGGACGTCGAGGGCATCGCGACCCTCCTCGTCGACGCCGAGCTGAAGATGTTCGAGGGCCTGCGCACGCCCGTCGTGTGGATGCAGAACGTCATCGTCGACCTGCTGCTCGGTCTGGGCTTCCTCGACGCGTTCCGGATGTTCGCCGACCACGTCCGCGAGCGCCACGGCGCCGAGCCGGGGTTCATCACGATGAACCTGCCGGCGCTGCTCGACGCCCTCGAGCAGGTCGGGGTCGAGAACCCGCTCGTCTGCTCGAACATCAACAAGCTCGGGTTCCGGATGTCCGGGGGCGTCGAGGGCTACCTCACCGCGCTGGAGGACCGGCCGTTCCGCGCCGTCGCCATGTCGGTCTTCGCCTCCGGGGCGATCCCCGCCGACGAGGCCGTCGAGTGGGTCTGCGGCCTGCCCAACGTCGAGTCGATCGTCTTCGGTGCGTCCACGCGGGCGCATATCGCTGACACCCGTCGGCTCGTCGGGCGATACTGGGGAGATCGGGGCCTGTCCGGGGGCCTCGGGACAGGGAACGGCGTGACTGCACGATGACGGATGTCCTCACGGTCTCGGACCTCGGGTCCACCCTCCTCAAGAGGTGGCGGCTGCTGCTCGTCATGGCCCTCACCGGGCTGGCGGCTGGCCTCGGCCTCGGCGCGGTCTCGCCCGAGACGTACACGACCAAGGCGGTCCTCATCGTCATGGCCGGCCCGGAGAACGAGGCCGGTTACTACCAGGCCGCCCAGTTCGCCGAGAAGCGTGCGGCCACGTACCCGACGCTCATCACCTCCCCGGAGGTTCTCGACCGCACGGCGAGCGAGCTCGACCTCACCATGTCGGCCGGGGCGCTGACGCGCGCGGTCACCGCCACGAACCCCACCGACACCCCGCTCGTCGAGGTGTCGGCCACCGCGAGCACCCCCAAGATGGCCCGCGACATCGCCGACACCGCCGCCGACAACCTGGCCGACTACGCGGTGCAGCTCGAGGAGACCGGTTCGCGGATCACCACGGTCACCATCCAGAAGGCCGTGCCGGCCCGCGAGCCGTCGGCCCCGTCCTCTCCGGGGTCCAGCCTGCTCGGCGGGCTCGGCCTGCTCACCGGGGGCGCCCTCGGCGTGGTCCTGGCCCTCGTGCTGCGCACCGTGCGCGGCCGCGGACCCGCAAGCGCCGCCGCCGCGGCGCAGCCCGCCGCCGCCCCGCCCGCCCCGGAGTCGGCCGAGGTCGAGGACGAGCCCGCCCCCGCACCGGCCCGCCCGCACCGGCCGCGCTCGGTCCCGGCCCAGACCCTCGGGCGCGGCCCCGTCGCCGCCGACGACGAGCTGGACGACCTCGACGAGGTGGACGACCCCGACGACGACGAGGACGACGACCGCCCGCAGCGCAAGGGGCCCCGCGGTGCGCGCCGGCCGGTGACGACCGCGGGCAAGCCGTTCGTCGCCACCGCCGAGGAGCTCGACCCCGTCTCGCCCGTCGCCACCCCGTCCGCCACACCGGCGGCGCCCCGCGACCGCCTCCCCAAGCGGCTGCGCGCGGGCCGCCGGGTCGCCTCGCGGCCGGACGAGGCCCCGTCCGTCCGGGCGGGGTGAGCCCGGTGACCCGGGCCTGGCCGCACCCGGGCGCCTTCGTCGTCGCGCTGCTGGCCATCTGCGCCCAGGTCCCGTGGCGGCCCGACGTCTTCTACTCCGGCGGCGCCGACCCGGTGGTCCTCGCCAAGGCCGCCCTCACCCTCACCGCCCTCGGCCTGGGGGTGCTCGTCGTGCGGGCCCGCGGGCAGCACTTCCACGTTCCGGCCGGCCCGTTCCTCTGGGTCATCGCCTACCTCGGGGCCAGCGTGCTCGGGGCCGCCGCCGACGACCGCCTCGTCCCGACCCTGGTCCTCGCCGTCCGGGTCTTCCTCGTCCTGCTCATCGTCGCGGTGCTCATGAGCACCTACCGGGTGCAGGAGGTGCTCCACGCCGTCGTCGTCGCCTTCGGCCTGCTCGTCGTCGTGGCGACCGCGACGACGCTCGTCCTCGGGACGACCGGCCGGTTGCACGGCGGCCTGCCGCCGCTGCACGCCAACGAGCTCGCCTCCCTCGCCGTCCTGTGCCTGATCTGGGTCGTGGCCCGCCTGTTCCGCGGGGAGGACCGGGTCTCCTCGATGCTCTTCATCCCGGGCTGCATCGCGATCATCGTGCTCACCCAGTCGCGCACCTCGCTGGCCGCGGGCGCCACCGCGCTCGTCGTCGTCGCGCTCTTCGCCACCCGGGTGCGCACCTCGGTGGCCGTGGTCGTCGCGTGGGTGCCGGCGGGGGTCTTCGCCCTCGTCACACTCACCCCGGTGGCCAGCGTCCTCGTCACCCGCGGCGAGGAGGTGCAGCGCCTCACGACCTTCGCCGACCGCCTCTACGCCTGGCAGGCGGCTCTCGCCCCGGGGCAGACGACGTGGCACCAGCTCTTCGGAGGGGGCCTGTCGCAGAAGACCGTCCAGGTCGTCGGGCAGCCGTGGACCGAGCAGGTCCTCGACAGCAGCTGGGTCTCGGCCCTCGTGCAGGCCGGCTGGGTCGGGTTCTTCGTCGGGCTGCTGTGGGTGCTCTCGGTGCTCGTCGGGGCGCTGCGCGCCCCCGCCCAGTGGCGTGGCGTGCTCGTCGCGATGACCGTGTTCCTCGCCCTGCGCGGCTTCCTCGAGAGCGGCCTGTTCGACGCGACGACCGCCTTCATCGTCCTGTCCACGATCAGCTTCTGCACCGTGGCCCTGCGCACCCCGGCCCTCGCCATGCCCGACGACCACCCCGACGCCGCGACCGTCCCCGTCGGGTCGTCCCCGGCCGTCACCGTCCCGGACCCCGTGCGGGCGTGAGGATGCGCGTCGTCGTCGCCAACCCCGGCTCGGACGTCTACGGCTCGGACCTCCAGGTCCTCGAGAGCGTGCGCGCCCTCGTCGGCGCCGGCTCCGAGGTCGTCGTCCTCACCCCGGCGGCCGGCCCCCTCGACACGCGGCTCGAGGACGCCGGGGCGCGTGTCGAGCGCGTGCGGGTGCCGGTCATCCGCCGGGCCTACCTCTCCCCCACCGGGATGGTCCGGCTCGTCGCCGAGGTGGTCCGGGACGTCCCCGGCCTCCTGCGGGCACTGCGCCGGCTGCGGCCGGACGTCCTCTACGTCAACACCATCACGATGCCGTGGTGGCTGCTCGTGGCCCGGGCGGCCCGGGTCCCGGCCCTGTGCCACGTCCACGAGGCCGAGGACAGCGACCCCGGCGTCGTCCGCCGGCTGATGTCGGCCCCGCTGCTGGCCGCTCGCCGTGTCGTGTTCATCTCACGCACCGCCGAGCACGCGGCGCTCGAGGTCGTCCCGCGGCTGCGGTCGCGTGCCGTGGTCGTCCTCAACGGCGTGCCCGACCGCCCCGTGCCGCCGGTGGCCCCACCCGCCGGGGCCCGGCCGGCCCTCTGCCTCGTCAGCCGGCTGTCCGAGCGCAAGTCGCAGCACGTGGCCATCGAGGCCGTCGGGCTGCTGCGGGACCGGGGTGTCGACGTCACCCTCGAGCTCGTCGGCACCGTCTTCCCCGGCAACGAGGCGTACGAGGAGCGGCTCGTCGCCGACGTCGCCCGGCTCGGGCTCGAGGACCGCGTGACCTTCAGCGGCTACGTCTCGCCGTCCTGGACTGCCCTGGACCGCAGCGACATCGCGCTGCACCTGTCGGTGCGCGACGCCCTCGGCAACGTCGTCATCGAGGGACAGCTCGCGCGCCGCCCCGTGGTGGCGACGAACGTCGGGGGCCACCTCGAGAGCATCGTCGACGGCGAGACCGGGGTGCTCGTCCCGCCGGGGGACGCCGCCGCCGTGGCCGACGCCGTGGCCGCGCTGCTCGCGGACCCGCAGCGTGCCTCGTCCATCGCCGAGGCCGGGCGGGCCAGCGCCCTCCGGCTCTTCGGGACCGCGCGGTACGGCGCGGGGATCGTCGCCGTCACGGAGTCCCTCGCCTCGACGGCGTGAGCCCACCGAACGAGGTGACCGGGGCGCACCCGTGAGCAGGGTGGGGCGCGCCCCGGTCCGTCAGGGTCGGGGTTCCCCGGCCCAGACGTCGTCGACCCGGAAGGTGACCGGGGCGTTCGTGGCGGAACCGGACACGTAGTGGTAGAAGCCCACCGCGCCGGTTCCCTGGAGAGCGGCCGTCGCGTCGGTGCGCGTGAGCGCCCACGCGGCCGGCTCGGGCTGGCCGTCGACCCACACCTTGAGGCGCAGGGTCGTCGGCGCGGAGCCGGTGGCCTGCAGCCGGATCCGCAGCTGGGTGCCCGGGGCGTAGGTGAGACCGGAGACCACGGCGCTGCCGAGGCTGGTCTCGGTCGTGCCGTCGACCCGCGCGAGGAAGGCCGTGACGGCCCCCGTCGAGGCGAGCAGCACCTTGCCGCGGTACTCCGAGCCACCGGCCTGCGAGCGGGCCAGCAGCGAGATGTACTGCCCGCCGCCGGTCGGCGCCTTGTCGGTCGTGGCGACGGCGGAGACCTCCGTGTCGCCCTGCGCGACGGAGGGGAGCAACGGCCGGGCGCTGCTGCCGGCGGCGAGCACGACGGCCGCCGTGCCACCCCCGACCGAGTACCGGCTCGCCGTCCCGGACACCGTCCACGCGCCTCCGCGGTCGGCCGTGCCCCACCCGGAGGTGACGGTGCGGCCGAAGGCGTCGGTCGCGGCGACCGCGGGCACCGCCGTGGCGGTGACCGTGCGGGTGGTGCTCGCGGTGCCCCCGGCGTCGTCGGTGACCGTGAGGGTGACGGTGTAGGTGCCGGCCGCCGCGTACGAGTGCGCGGCGGTACGGCCCGTTCCGGTGCCGCCGTCGCCGAAGTCCCAGGCGTACGCGGTGAGCGTGCCGTCGGGGTCGCTCGAGCCGGAGGCGTCGACGGTGGCGTCGAGGAAGGTCGCCATCGTGGTGAAGGCGGCCGTCGGCAGCTGGTTGGGCGGCGGGGCCACGGTGACCGAGCGGGTCGTCGTGGCGGTCGCACCCGCACCGTCGGTGACGGTGAGCCGCACGGTGTAGTCGCCGCCCGCCGCGTAGGTGTGCGAGGCCGTGGCCCCGGAGCCCGTCGCGCCGTCGCCGAAGTCCCACGCGTAGGACGCGACCGGCCCCTCGGGGTCGGTGCTCGCCGAGCCGTCGACGTCGACCTTCAGGTTCGTGGTCACGGCGTCGAACGTGGCGGTGGGAACCTGGTTGGCCCCGACCGTGACCGAGCGGGTGGTGCTGGCGCTCAGGCCTCCCGGGTCGGTGACCGTCAGGGTGACGGGGTAGGTGCCCGACGCGGCGTAGACGTGCACGGGGTTCTGCTCCGTGCTCGTCGTACCGTCACCGAAGGTCCACGACCAGCCGGCGAGCGGGCCGTCGAGGTCGCTCGAGGCCGAGGAGTCGAAGGCCACCGAGAGGAAGGTCGCCGCCGAGGTGAACGAGGCCGTCGGGGGACGGTTCGCGAGGGTCCGGCCACTGGCCACGTAGTGCTCCCCGACCTGGGCGGCCGAGAGGGCCACCGGGTAGATCGCCACGTCGTCGAGCTGGCCCGCGAGGTACGAGCTCGTGGTGCCGGTCCAGCACCGGTCGCCGCCGGCGCGCCAGTAGCCCGTGTACGACGACCCGGTCGTCGTCGGGTTCGTGGCCCGCTCGACGCCGTCGACGTACAGGCGCATCCCGTCCGGACCCTGGGTCGCGACGACGTGGTGCCACGCACCGTCGTTGTACGAGGCGGCGGTCACGGCGTTCTGCTGGCCACCGCTGCTGACGCCGAAGGCCAGCTTGCCGTCGTTGCGCAGGCAGACCATCCGGTCGTAGCTCGAGCTGAGGCCCGAGCTCGAGCTGCCGAAGCCGACGATGCGGCCACCACGCGTGGTCGTGGTGTTGAACCACGCCTCGGCGCTGTAGGTGGTCGGCGCGCCCCAGGCCTGGGTCGAGGACACGACACCGCTGGTGCCGTTGAGGTTCACCGCCGTGTTCGTGCCGCCGACCGCACTTGGCCGGCCGTACTGCGACACACCGGTGTACGTGCCGGGGCTCGCCGACGACGAGCTGTCGCCGGCCACCGAGCCGCCGGTCTCACCGAGGCGCCAGTACGTGTCGGGGGCGTCAGCGGTCACTGCCGCTCCGTAGGTGTCCGTGGGCACCGCGGGCGTCGGGTCGCTGCCCGTGACGGCCGTGTAGTGCGATCGGATCTTCTCGATCGACAGCGCCGAGCCGTAGACCGCGACCTCGTCGACCGACCCGGAGAGGGCGGCGTCGGTGGGCCGGTTGCCCAGGCCCGAGGTGTTGTCGGCGAGGACGCGCCAGTAGCCGGTGAGCGGGGCCCCGCCCGTGCCGTTCTGGTTGCGACCGGAGCGGCGCCCGTCGATGACGATGCTCGTGCCGGAGGTGTCGACGGTGAGGGCCAGGTGGTGCCACTGGCCGTCGTTGACCGCCTGCGCGGACGTCGTCGTGGTCATCGAGCCGGCCGCGTTGCGCACACCGGCGTTCACCCGACCGTTGTTGCCGAGGTAGAGCGCCAGGTCGAACGGCGAGGAGTTGCCCGAGGCCGAGCTCCCGAGGCCGACGATGCGACCGCCGCGCGTGGACGTGGTCCGCACCCAGGCCTCGACGGTGGCGGCGGTGGGCTGCGTCTCGCCCCAGGTGGCGTAGGCCTTCGGGGTGCTGCCGCCGCCGGAGGTCAGCGCCTGGCCGACGACTCCGGTGCCCGTCGACGTGCCGGTGGTCGTGAGGTCGGTGACGGCGACGGCGTCGGCCGTCGTCGTGCCGCTGTCCTCGAAGCGCCACAGGTGCTGGGCGCCGTCGTCGCGGACCATCGTGGCGTAGGCGTTCGGGGCCGCGGAGGACACGGTGACCGAGGCCGCGGTGCTCCACTGGACGTTGCCGGCCTCGTCCCGCACGCGGATCTTGTACGAGTGCGTCGAGCCGGGCTCGAGGCCGGTGTCGACGAACTGCAGCGGCGGGGTCTTCCACCAGACGCTGGTCGCGCTCTGGTTGGCGATGGTCGCGCCGCCGTTGCGGTACAGGTCGTAGCGCAGCGTGGCGTCGTCGCGGTCCCACGTGGCGTTGAAGCGGATGCGCACGGTGCCGGACTCGGTCGAGGTGGCGACCGGGTTCATCGCGGCCGAGTAGAGCGGCTTGTTCGAGTGCGGGCCGACCGACTTCTTGAGGAAGCGGACGAGGCCCTGCTGGGCGACGTTGTTGACCTTCGGGAACTCGCCGCCGAGGACGACGTAGTCGCCGCCGCCCTCGACCGACCAGGCGGCCTGGCGGTCGGGGGTGTAGCTGCCGAACTCGAGGTCGGGGTACCACTGGACGAGCGGCGCGTAGGAGAAGCCCCGGAAGTCCCAGCCGTAGGCGTCCTTGACCGTGATGGTGCCGCCGGGCTCGAGGCTGGAGGCCATCGCCTTCTGCCAGCGGGACCGGGGGTTGGTGTCGGGGAACTCGTTGATCGCCGCGCAGTTGTGGGCGTGCGCCACCGAGTAGAGCGCTCCCTCGTAGGGCTCCACGTCGTAGGTGTCGCCGAGGCAGTCGTTGACGAAGCGGACGGCGCCGCCGTTCGGGTCGGCGGCGAAGGTGCCCTCGAAGGAGGCGCCGGTGCCGAACGCGTAGCCGGAGCCGTAGATCCAGGTGCCGTCGGTCTTCAGGCTCGTGATGCCGCCGTTGAGACCGGCGGTGCGGATGCGGTCCTGGGCGGCCCAGGGGCGCGTGGCCCCGGTGGTGGCGTCGAGAGCGCCCATGCCGTAGGCGGCCGTCCCGTTGAGGGTGCTGAACGAGCCACCGGCGATGACCTGGGTCTGGTCCGGGGCCATGACCATGGCCCAGACGTAGCCGCCGGTGCCCTCGGCCGTCGGGGCCCAGTCGGTCATCTGCGCGGTCGAGACCCGGAAGGCGGCGAAGTGGGTGCGCGCCTGGCCGTTGGCCGACGGGAAGTTGCCGCCGACGTAGACGGTGTCGTCGCTGAGCGCGAGGGCCCGCACCTGGCCGCCGACGTTCGGCGCCCAGGGCAGCAGCGCACCGGTGGCGGCGTCGAAGGCCGCGACGTGCCCGCGGGGGGTGCCGTCGACGGTGGCGAAGTCACCGCCGACGTAGACCCGGGAGCCGTCGGCGGACGCCCGCACGACGAGGCCCTGGGCGTCGAGGGCGTGCGACCAGCCGGCGACCGGGTTGCCGGTGCGCACGTCGTAGGCGAAGAGGTTGTTCGCGTCGATCTCGCCGGCCCCGCCGACCGGGACCCCCGGCGGGCGGGCCTTCGTGAACGAGCCGGTGACGACGACGGTGTTGCCGACGACCGCCTGGCTCCACACGACGCCGTTGATCTGCCACGTGGGCAGCGCGTCGGCGCCGACCGTGGAGACCGGGGCGGGCTCGTCGGCGGAGGCCGGGGCCATCGCGGGGACCGCGAGCCCGGCCGCCACGAGCACGGTGGCGAGAGCGAGGCGCAGCGGCCTCGGGAGGAGGGTGGGGGTCATGCTGACCTCTCGAGGACGCGGTCGCCGGCTTCCCGGAGCACCAGTGAACGGACGAGGACGCCGCTGAGGAGCGGGCCCACGGACAGGACGAAGGGGGTGAGCAGCCCACTGGCCCCGAGGGGCCCGAGGACGAGCGAGAGCAGACCCACTCCGACCATGAGGTCGAGGCAGCGCACGCCGAGGATGTCGCGCTGGCGGCCACGCGTGACGGCCAGGCTGGCGAACGGCTGCATGGTGGCGGTGGCCGCGGCGAAGCAGGCCCAGCCGAGGACGGTGAGGACGTGGACCTGCACCGACGGCCCGACGACGAGCGGCGCGAGCCAGGGCGTCAGGGCCGTGACCAGTCCCCCGATGGCCGCGGCGCCGAGGGCCATGCCGATGCTGGCCCGCACGGCGCGGTGGCGCAGCGGGGCGAGCGGCTGGTCGCGGTCGCGGGCGTAGGTGGACAGCAGGTAGGAGCCGAGTCCCTGGACGACGAGCAGCGCCGGGGCGCCGAAGACCCGGGCCGCCTCGACCTCGCCGAGGACGGCCGTGCCGGCGGCACCGAGCACGACGAACCGGCTGACCGTGAGCCCCAGCGGCGTGACCGCGACCTGCACCCCGCGCCATCCCCCGAAGCCGATGACCTCGCGCAGCGCCGCCCCGCGCATCCCGACCAGCCGCCGCTCGTGAGCCGGGAGGACCGCCACCGCGCAGAGGATGCCGGCGGTCTGACCGATCGCGACGGAGGCGAGGAACGACCCCACCCCGAGCTCGGCCCAGAGGGCGAGGGAGACGAGCGTGACCCCGACGGCGGTGCCGTCGACGACCAGCAGCACCCAGAAGCGGCGCTGGGCCATGAGCACCCGGCGCAGCACCTCCTCGAGCTGGAACGCCGCCGTGGCGACCCCGAAGAGGACGGCCTCGCGGCCCCCCAGGACACCCGTGGTGGCGAGGACCCCGGCCGCCCCGACCGACCCGAGCACGGTGACGACGAGGAGCCAGGCCTGCAGCGCCCCGCGGACCCGGCGGTCGTGGCGGTCCAGGACGGTCAGCGAGTCGCCGACCAGCCCGCTCGTGACCGCGGTCGTGAGGATGGTCGTGCCGAGGCAGACCGAGATGGTGCCGAGACCCGTGGCCCCCAGGGCCCGTGCCGCGACGACCTGCAGCACGAAGCTGCCGGCCGCCTGGGCGAGCTGGGCGAGCGCCGCCGCCAGGGCCGGCGAGGCGAGCGCGCGCGGCACCGCGGCCGCGCGGGGGTGACGGGTCTGGAGGCTCACGGGTCAGCCGGCCTTGCGGGCGTCGCCGTCGAACTGGGCCGACGTGTGCGCGGCGTCGAAGTCGACGACGAGGCGGACGTCGCCGAGCGCGTCCTTCGGGACGGCGAAGGCGTACCGCGCGTCGGCGGACTTGCCGGCCGCGAGGACCCCGCCGAAGTCCTTGGCGTCGACGTCGTCGGCGTACACGCGCTCGGCGACGAGGTTCTTCGCCCCGTACGTCGTGGTGACGACGACCGACTGGAGGTCGAGCGCGCGCTTCGTGCCGTTGGTGAGGCGCACCGAGAAGACCGAGAACTCGCGGCCGGCGAACTGGCCGAGGCCCTGACCGGACTCGACGCCCGAGCTGACCGCGGAGACGTCGACGACCAGCCCGTCGGGGTAGTCGACGGCCGAGACGAAGTCGGATGCCGGGGCGCTGACCGTCGGCGTGCTCGGACCGCCCGGGCGCTTGACCTTCCCCACGACCGAGGGGCCCGGCGTGGGCGTCGGGCCGACCGACGACGGCGCCGGGGTCGAGCGCGTGGCGCTCGGGGTGGCCGACGGCGCGGCCGAGGAGGCGGACGAGGACGCCGCCGTCGGCTCGTCGGACGAGCACCCCGAGACCCCGGCCACGACCGCGAGAGCGGTTGCGGCACAGGCCAGGCGGAGAGTGGAGCGACGGATCATCAGTAGGCCCCCCGGCCTCGGAGGACGGCCTGCACGGTGCGCAGGAGGATCTGGCCGTCGAGGGCCAGCGACCAGTTGTCGACGTACCAGAGGTCGAGGCGCACGGAGTCGAACCACGAGAGGTCGCTGCGGCCGGAGACCTGCCAGAGACCGGTCATCCCCGGGCGGACCCGGAGCCGGCGCACGGCGTCGCTCTCGTAGCGGTCGACCTCGGCGGCCAGCGGCGGGCGCGGACCGACGAGCGACATCTCACCGCGGACGACGTTGATCAGCTGCGGCAGCTCGTCGAGCGAGAAGCGGCGCAGGACCTCGCCGATGCGGGTGATACGGGGGTCGCGGCGCATCTTGAAGAGGACGTCGTTGCCCTCGCTCTGCTCCTCGAGCTCGGCGAGGCGTGCCTCGGCGTCGACGACCATCGTGCGGAACTTGTACATCGAGAAGACCCGCCCGCCCTCGCCGACGCGGTCCTGGCGGAAGAGCGCGGGACCGGGCGAGTCGCGGCGCACGAGGAGCGCGACGGTGAGCAGCACCGGGCTGAGCAGCACGAGGGCCGTGGCGCCGAGCACCCGGTCACCCAGCAGCTTGAGGTTGTAGCGCCACCCGCTCTGGACCGGACGCTCGACGTGGAGCATCGGCAGCCCCGCGGCGCGGCGCATCGTGAGGCGCGGGCCGGCGACCTCGACGACGCCCGGGGCGACGAGGAGGTCGACGTCGCGCTGCTCGAGGGCCCAGCCGAGGCGGCGCAGCGCGTGGCCGGCCATCGTCGGGCTGCTGGCCACCGCGACCGCGGCGACGCCGAGGCGGTCGACGACGTCGAGGGTCTCGGCCTCGGTGCCGAGCACGGCGAGGCCGGTCGTGTTCTCGGTGGCGAGCACCGGGTCGTGCACGTCGCTGACGCAGATCGCCGCGACGTGCATTCCCGTGGTCGCCGGGTCGTTCTCGATGCGGTGCGCGACGTCGAGGGCGGCGCGGGCGTCGCCGACGACCAGCGTGGGCCGCAGGTGCATGCCGGAGACCCGCTGGGTGGCGAGCCGGCGGCGCAGCACGTAGCGGCCGACGAGCGTCGTCGTCGCCATCGCCGGCACCGACAGCAGCAGCACGCCGCGCGAGAACTCGAGCTGGAGGACGAAGGAGGCCAGCGCGACGAGCGCGACGAGGCCGACCGCGGCCCGGGTGACGGCCCGGTACTCCTCGCTGCCCGCGCCGACGAACCGGGTGGCGTACGCGCCGTTGCGCGCCAGCAGCCCGATCCAGGCGAGGGTGGCCACGAGGAGGGTCAGCCGCACGGTCTCCGGGGAGCCCCACAGGCCCACCCGGTCACCGAAGATGGCGTCCCGCCCCGCGAGGCCGACGAGGGCGCCGAAGACCGCTGCGGCGGCGTCGACGGCCACGGACGTGCGACGGTGCGCACGTTCCCACGTGGTGAGCCCGGTCTTGACCGGAGCATGGCCATAGCTGGCCAGATCAATGTGTGCAGCGCCCCGTGGAGTGACCCACGGGCGCGCGCCAGTGTTCTGAGCGATGCTCATCGAACGATCGACCCCTGCAATCGATGTGTGTTCGAAGAGTGACGATGACGTCGGACCCCTGCAATCCGGCCGGCATCTCCGTCGATCTTCACGTCGTCCCGAGCCCTGCACCCGGAGCGGCGTACGTTGTGATCGGAGTCTAGGGCCATCGGGCGGGGTCGGGTAGTCCTTTCGGAGAAACTCGTCCGCGAGCATCGCGTGATACATCCCCGACGTGCTATACGACAGGACTTCCGGTCCGCCGCAGCGGGACTCGGAGGGTCAGCGCGGGGCGTGCACGCGCTGCTGGGCGTCGAGCAGCCCGAGCGTCACCAGCTGCTCCACCGCGTCGGCCGCGTCGTCGAGCAGGAACGGCAGCTCCTTGCGCTCGGTCGGGGAGAAGTCGCGCAGGACGAAGTCGGCGGCGTCCATCCGACCCGGGGGCCGGCCGATGCCGACCCGCACCCGGTGGTAGTCGCGGGTGCCGAGGGAGGAGGAGATCGAGCGCAGGCCGTTGTGGCCGCCCTCTCCCCCACCCCGCTTGAGCCGCACGGTGCCCGCCTCGAGGTCGAGCTCGTCGTGGACGACGACGAGCCGCTCGGCCGGTACCGAGAAGAACGACAGCAGCGCCTTGACCGGGCCGCCGGACTCGTTCATGTAGCAGGACGGGACCGCGACGACGGCGGGCGGGCCGGGGACCCCACCGGGGCCGGTGCCGATGCGCACCTGGGCCGCGTGGGCCCGGGCCTTGTGGGTGCGCAGGGTCGTGCCGGAGCGCCGCACGAGCTCGTCGACGACCATGGCCCCGACGTTGTGGCGGTTGCCCGCGTACTGGGGCCCGGGGTTGCCGAGCCCGACGACGAGCCACGGTCCGGAGTCGGTCACGGCGACGATCATGCCATCCGCGCCGGGGACGCCGACGGGGCCCGGTCCGTGTGGACCGGGCCCCGTGCGGGACGTGCTGTGGTGGCTCAGGACTCGTCGGAGTCCTTGGCCTCGGCGTCGCCCTCGGCGGACTCGCCCTCGGCGGACTCGCCGGACTCGGCGGCCTCGTCCTCGGACTCGTCGCGCTCGATGCCGGCCTCGGCCTCGGCCTCCTCGAGCTCGGCCTCGAGCTCCTCGGCCGTGACCTGCGCGGTGACGTTGACGACGAGCGCCTCCGGGTCGGTGACCAGGGTCGAGCCGGCCGGGAGGGTGAGGTCGCCGGCGTGGACCTGCGTGCCGACCTCGGCGCCCTCGACGGAGTGCGTGACGTACTCGGGGATGTTCGTCGCCTCGGCCTCGAGCTCGACGGTGCCCATGACGGTCGTGACGACGGTCTCGGGGGCGGCCTCGCCCTCGAGGTGGACGGCGACCTCGACGGTGACCTTCTCGCCCTTGCGGACGACGACGAGGTCGACGTGCTCGATGACCGGCTTGATCGGGTCGCGCTGGACGTCCTTGGCGAGCGCGAGGTGCTCCTTGCCGTCGATGACGAGGGTGAGGAGGGCGTTCGTGTGCTTGAGGGCGAGCATCGACTCGTGACCCGGGAGGGTGATGTGCACGGGGTCGGTGCCGTGGCCGTACATGACGGCGGGGATCTTGTTGTCGCGGCGGATCTTGCGCGCCGCGCCCTTGCCGAACTGGGTGCGCTGCTCGGCGACGAGCTTGGTGGTGTCGGACACGGGGTCTCCTGGGGTGGTGGGAACGGACGGTCGTCGGTCCTCGACGCGGGACGTGGCACCGAACCGGCGCGCGAACGGCCCGCGGACCCTGGGGGGCCAGCGCGCCGCCAGCGTCGATCACGGATGTCGCGGGCCCTGCGGCCCTCCCGGACTCCTTCGTCCGGTGCGACGTCCCTCGCCGAGGCAACCCCGAGAGTCTAGGCGACCGGGGAGGGTAGGTCGAAATCGGCCCGCTCCCGCGTCTCGTCCTCGCTCTGCGCGCGCTCCCCCAGCCGGACGGCCGCGACCCCGGCGAGGATGACGACGCCGCCCACGAGCTGCCACGGGCCGGGCAGCTCGCCGAGGACCAGCCAGGCGAAGAGCACCGCGAAGAGCACCTCGGTGAGGCCGACGAACGAGGCCAGGGTGGACCCCAGGTGCCGGGCGCCGAGGACGCCGAGCACGTAGGCGACGGCCGCCGCCACGACGACGAGCTCGGCGAGGGCGAGCCAGGCGGGGGCGGCGCGCCCCGCGACGTCGACCGTCGCCTCCCCGACCTCCATCGGGAGGACCCCGGCGGCCCCGAGCACCCCCAGGACGAGCGCGCCCGCGCCGAGGCCGAGCGCGGCGAAGGTGAACGGGGGCAGCGTCGTCTCGCGGGCGGCGAGCACGTAGTGGCCGGCCAGGCCGGTGGCGGCCAGCAGACCCCAGGCGACGCCGACGAGGTCGGGCGTGGCCTGTCCCGTGACGTCGAGGACGAGGGCCAGCCCGGCGAGCGCGAGGAGGATGCCGACTCCGGTGAGCCGGTGCGGCGCCCTCCGGGTGATGGCCCACATCGCGAGCACGACGAGGACGATGCCGAGGTACTCGATGAGGAGGGCGACCCCGACGGCCAGGCGCTCGACGGCCTGGAAGTAGCCGAGCTGCGCCGCAGCCACGGCGAGGCATCCGTAGAGCCCGACGAGCGGGAGCTCGCGCACGACGGCGCGCAGGCGGTGGCGCACCTGCCAGAGCCCGATCGGGAGGAGCAGGACGGCGGCCCCGGCGATGCGCAACAGGACGACCGCGCCCGGCGACCAGCCGGCCTCGATGAGCGCCTTGGCGAAGGGGCCCGAGGTGCCGAACGCCGCGCTCGAGAGGACGAGGGCGAGCAGCCCCACCCCGATGTGCCTGCGCACTGCCTCGACCACGGCCGACCTCCGGTGACTGCGACCCCTGTAAGGACCGACGTATGATGACGGTCATGACGCTAGGCCATCGCCCTGTCAGGAGTCAAGATGCTTTTCACTGCTGACACGGACCTGACGCTCAGCCACGCCGCGGCGGTCGCGAACACCGGTCCGGGGCTCGGCGACGAGGACCGCGAGGAGCTGCCCGACCTCGCCGCGCTCCAGGCGTGGTTCGACCGGTGGGAGTGGACCGGTCGGCGGCCCTCGAGCGGCGCCGAGGTCGAGGCCGTCCACGCCCTGCGGCCCCGCCTGCGCCGGCTCTGGTCGCTGCGGGACGAGGCGCTCGTCGAGGAGGTCAACGCGCTGCTCGCCGAGGGCGGGGCGCTCCCCCGGCTGGTCCGGCACGGGGACATCGGGTGGCACGTCCACGCCACCTCCGACGATGCGCCGATCGCGCAGCGCATCGCCGTCGAGGTCGCGATGGCGCTCGTCGACGTCATCCGCGCCGACGAGGTCGACCGGCTCCGGGTGTGCGCCGGGGAGGACTGCGAGGACCTGCTCGTCGACCTGTCGCGCAACCGGTCGCGCAAGTTCTGCGACGGCACCTGCGGCACGCGCGCAAACGTCGCCGCCTACCGCGCCCGCAAGGCCGCCGCCGGGTCCTGACCCGGGCGGCACCCGCCGGGGTGGGTCAGGCGCGTCCGCCGAAGAGGCTCGTCACCGAGCCGTCCTCGAAGACCTCCTTGACCGCGGCGCTGATGAGCGGCGCGATCGAGAGGACCGTCAGGCCCTCGAACTCCTTCTCCGGCGCGATCGGCAGCGTGTTCGTGACGATGACCTCGCGCGCCGAGCAGGCCTCGAGCCGCTCGACGGCCGGCTCGGAGAGGATCGCGTGCGTCGCGGCGATGACGACGTCCTTGGCCCCGTCGGCCATCAGCGCGTCGGCGGCCTTCGTGATGGTGCCGCCGGTGTCGATCATGTCGTCGACGAGCACGCAGACCCGGCCCTTGACGTCACCGACGACGCGGTTGGCGACCATCTCGTTCGGGCGGTTGATGTCGCGGGTCTTGTGGATGAAGGCCAGCGGGGCGCCGCCGAGCCGCTTCGACCACTGCTCGGCGACCTTGATCCGGCCGGCGTCCGGCGAGACGACCGCGAGGTCCTCGTCGCCGTAGCGGCGGGCGACGTACTCGGAGAGCACCGGGATGGCCATCAGGTGGTCGACCGGGCCGTCGAAGAAGCCCTGGATCTGGTCGGTGTGCAGGTCGACGCAGATGAGCCGGTCGGCCCCGGCCGTCTTGAACATGTCGGCGACGAGGCGTGCGCTGATCGGCTCGCGACCGCGGTGCTTCTTGTCCTGGCGGGCGTAGCCGTAGAACGGCATGACGACGGTGATCCGCTTGGTGCTGGCCCTCTTCAGCGCGTCGACCATGAGCAGGTGCTCCATGATCGCCTCGTTGATCGGGTTGGTGTGGCTCTGGATGACGAAGGCGTCCGAGCCGCGCACCGACTCCTCGAAGCGCACGTAGATCTCGCCGTTGGCGAAGTCGTACGCGCTCGTCGGGACGAGCTCGGTGCCGAGCTGGGCGGCGACCTCCTGCGCGAGACCGGGGTTGGCGCGCCCGGAGAACACCATGAGCTGCTTCTTCGGCCGCTTGCGGATGTTGGCCGAGGGGGGCCGGTTGCTGCTGCTCACGGGGTGGGGTCCTCCGGGGTCGGGTCGGTGTCCGTGCTCTGCTGGGCGGCGCGGGCCCGCGCGGCGGCCTCCGCGGTGCGGGTGCCGGCGCGGGCGCGCTCGACCCATCCGTCGACGTTGCGCTGGCGCCCTCGCGCCACCGCGATCTGGCCCGCGTCGACGTCCTGGGTCAGGGCGCTGCCCGCCGCGACGTAGGCACCGTCGGCGACGTGGACCGGGCTGACGACGACCGTGTGCGAGCCGACGAAGCTGTGGGCCCCGACGCTCGAGTGGTGCTTCGCGACCCCGTCGTAGTTGGCGAAGATCGTGCCCGCCCCGATGTTGGCGCCCTCGCCGATCGTCACGTCGCCGGCGTAGGTGAGGTGCGGCACCTTGGCGCCCTCGCCGATGTCCGCGTTCTTCGTCTCGACGAACCCGCCGATCTTGCCGCGGGCCCCGAGCCGGGTGCCCGGCCGCAGGTAGGAGTACGGGCCGACCGTGGCGCCGGGACCGACCACCGCGAGGGTGGCGACCGCGCGCTGGACCTCGGCGCCGTCGCCGACCTCGGTGTCGGTGAGCGTGACCTCCGGGCCGATGACCGCGCCCTCGCCGATGCTCGTCGCGCCGAGCAGCTGGGTGCCCGGCAGCACGGTGGTGTCGCGGCCGATCGAGACGTCGACGTCGACCCAGGTCGTGGCGGGGTCGACGATCGTCACGCCCGCGCGCATGTGCGCCTCGCAGACACGGCGGTTGAGCTCGCGGCCGAGAGTGGCCAGCTGCACGCGGTCGTTGACGCCCTCGGTCTGCCACGGGTCGTCGATGACGTGGGCGCTGACGCCGCGGCCGGCCTCGCGGGCGATCTGCACGACGTCGGTGAGGTACTTCTCGCCCTGGGCGTTGTCGGTGCCCACGCGGGCCAGCGCCTCGCGCAGCAGGGCCGCGTCGAAGGCGTAGATGCCGGAGTTGATCTCGGTGAGGGCGCGCTCGGCCTCGCTGGCGTCCTTCTGCTCGACGATGCGTTCGACCTGCCCGTCGGCGTCGCGGACGATCCGCCCGTACCCGTGCGGGTCGGCGAGGTGCGCGGTGATGACCGAGGCCGCACTGCCCGACGCGGTGTGCGCCTCGGCGAGCGCGACGAGGGTGTCGCCGCTGAGCAGGGGGACGTCGCCGTAGGTGACGAGGACGGTGCCGGCGAGGTCGGCGGGCAGGGCGTCGAGGCCGCACTCGACCGCGCGGCCGGTGCCCTTGACGTCGTCCTGGTCGGCGATGACGAGGTCCGGGTCGAACGCGGAGCAGAAGTCGACCACCCGGTCGCGCTCGTGCCGCACGACGACCGACACGTGGGCCGCCTGCGTCGCGCGGGCCGCCCGGACCGCGTGACCGAGGAGGGTGGTCCCGCCGATGCGGTGGAGGACCTTGGGGGTCGAGGACTTCAT
>JAESFK010000179.1_pt1 | contig 45975 bp, 42 predicted proteins | sample 9269391 | NCBI WGS metagenome assembly JAESFK01 (sample SAMN14506231, study PRJNA617097) | algae metagenome | isolation source: Drouetiella hepatica UHER 2000/2452 and co-occurring heterotrophs from... | place: Slovakia: Slovak Paradise National Park, Hrabusice, Kosice Region | collected 2000-01-01
TCTCGGCCTTCATCGCGACAACCTTCGCCCAGGACAAGGCCGAGCCCGACGTCTTGGCCTACACGAGCTTCCCGCCCCAGGACCCTACCAAGTTGCACAGCGCCAACCCTCGGGAACGATTGAATGGCGAGATCAAGCGCCGCACAGAGGTCGTCGGCGATCGCCGAAGTTCCCCGGCTCTTGATTTGTCTCAATGCCCGTCTTTCGCGAGCAGCTAGCCTGCGTCCCGCACAGGCAGAAGGCGGTGATCGACATGGCGAGAGACGAAAGTACCTCCGTCGCGGCCACGCCGGCCGGGCGCGATTCCTATGTCGTCACGGCGCTGTCGGACATCACCGATCGGGCGCTCCATGCGGCGATGGCGCGGTTTACGATGGGGCTCTCGCCGGCGGCGATCGCGGCGGCCTATCTCGACTGGCTGGCCCATCTGATGGCGGCACCCGGCAAGCGCCTGCAACTGATCGACAAGATGGCGCGCAAATCGATGCGCTTCGCCGACTTCGCCTCGCAACAGGCGCAGCGCCCCGGCAAGGCGCCGCTGGCGATCGAGCCGCTGCCCCAGGACCGGCGCTTTGCCGCCGAGGCCTGGCAGCATCCGCCCTTCAATCTCTTCTACCAGGGGTTCCTGCTGCAGCAGCAGTGGTGGCACAATGCGACGTCCGACGTCCGCGGCGTGACGCGTCATCACGAGGATATCGTCAGGTTCGCGTGCCGGCAGATGCTCGACGTCTTCGCACCGTCGAACTTCCTGCCGACGAACCCCGAACTCCAGCAGCGCACCTTCGAGACCGGCGGGCAGAACTTCCTCGCCGGACTGCAGCACCTGTTCGAAGACTGGCAGCGAACCGTCAGCGGCAGCAAGCCGGTGGGCGCCGAGGCCTACCAGGTCGGGCGCACCGTCGCGGCGACCCCGGGCAAGGTCGTCTTCCGCAACCGGCTCATCGAGTTGCTGCAATACGAACCCGTGACCGCGCAGGTCCATGCCGAGCCGGTGCTGATCGTGCCGGCCTGGATCATGAAGTATTACGTCCTCGATCTCTCGGCGCAGAACTCGCTGGTGAGATACCTGACCGCGCAGGGTTTCACCGTGTTCATGATCTCGTGGAAGAACCCGTCCGCGGAGGATCGCGACGTGGGCCTCGACGACTATCGCCGCCTGGGCGTCATGGCGGCTCTCGATGCCATGGGAGACATCGTCCCGGGACGCAAGGTGCACGCGCTGGGTTACTGCCTGGGCGGAACGCTGCTGGCGATCACCGCGGCGACCATGGCGCGCGACGGCGATTCACGGCTCAAGACGATGGTCCTGCTGGCGGCGCAGACCGACTTCAGCGAGGCCGGCGAACTGATGCTGTTCATCGATGACAGCCAGATCGCGTTCCTCGAGGACATGATGTGGGAGCAGGGCTTCCTCGATGCGAAGCAGATGGCGGGGGCCTTCCAGCTGCTGCGCTCCAACGACCTCATCTGGTCCGTGGTCCTGCGCCGCTATCTGATGGGCACGCGGGAGCCGATGAGCGACTTGATGGCCTGGAACGCCGATTCCACGCGTCTGCCCTACCGGATGCATTCGGAATATCTGCGCGGCCTGTTCCTCGGCAACGACCTGGCGGAGGGACGTTACCAGGTCGACGGCCGGCCGGTCGCGCTGACTGACATCAGGGTGCCGATCTTCGCCGTCGGAACGAGCTGGGATCACGTGGCGCCCTGGCGGTCGACCTACAAGATCCACCTGCTGGCGGATACGGAGGTCACCTACGTGCTGACCAATGGCGGCCACAACGCCGGCATCGTATCCGAGCCGGGCCGTGACGGCCGCCATCACCAGGTCATGACCAAGAAGGCCGAGGATCGTTATGTCGATCCCGAGACGTGGGCAGCCATCGCACCGCAGCGCGATGGCTCGTGGTGGCCCGCGCTCGCCGCGTGGCTCACGTCACGGTCGGAGGGCGGGCAACTGCCGCCGCAAATGGGCAAGCCCTCGGCCGGACTGGCGCCCCTCTGCGATGCGCCAGGCACCTACGTGCTGCAGGACTGACGCAGCGCGCTCAACGCCAGAAGAGGGCGAGCAGGATGATGATCGGAATCGGAATGCCGAGCATCCAGAGCAAAATCGAACGGCCCATTGAAATCTCCTTTGTGTCAGGCCATTGCAAACGAGACCGCGGCCTTGAAGGTTGCGCAGGCTCGTGCCACTTGGATGATGTCCCGCCGTTCACGTCACGCTGACTGGAGTAGTGTTCCTTGGCTCTTCTCGACGGCCGCACGATCCTCATCGTGGAGAACGATTCGGCCATCGGGCTGGATTTAAGGGCAAGTCTGTTCGCCGCGGGGGCTACTCCGGTGGGACCCGCCAACAGCGTGCAGAGCGCCTTCGCGCTGATTGCCGATCACGCGATCGATGCCGCGATCCTCGACATCCGCCTCCACAAGGACGAACTGGTCTTCCCCGTCGCCGACACGTTACAGGCGCTGCGCGTTCCCTATGTCTTCGCCAGCGGTCGCTCGACCGCCCTGATGCCGTTGCGCCACGGCGACCGGCCGTTCTTCGACAAGCCCTTCCGCGCCGAGCAGCTCGTCGAGGCGCTGGCCAGCATGTTGGCCGCCGAAAGCGCCCCCTAGCGCTTTCAGGGCGTTAAAGTATCGACAGGGTTTCCAGAGAACGGTGCCCCGGTCGAGGCGGCCTCGAAGATACGGCCGATTCCGATCTGACGGAGCGCCCCGTCGCTTCGCTCGACCAGCAAGGCATCGAAGCCATACTTCCCGGCAAGCGCCCTGCCTTCCGTCGGCCCGAGAACCATGAGCGCGGTCGACCATGCGTCGGCCTCCATGCAGCTCTGTGCAACCACTGAAACCGACGCGATCGCATTGTCGATCGGACCGCCGCGCGACCGGTCCATGGTGTGGGACAGCCGCGTCCCTCCGACCTGGATCCAGTGCCGGTAGTCGCCCGAGGTGGCGACGGCAGCGTCCTGCAATTCGATTGTGCCGAAGGGACTGCGAAGCTCGTAGTCGGGCTTCTCCACGGCGATGCGCCACGCCGTCCCGTCCGGCTTCGTGCCGCTTGCTGCGAGTTCACCATCCAGTCCGACCAGCCCATCGGAGAGGCCGAACGCTTTCACCGCGCGCATCATCTCATCGACGGCGAACCCCTTGGCGATCCCCGCCAGGTCGAGGTCGAATTGCGCATGCTTGCGCGCCCGTCCTCCCGGGGCATCCAGCTCCAGGACCGTATGGGTTGGCGGCAGCCGTTCGTGAAGGGCCGCCCGGATCGTTTCCTTGTCGGGGATCGAACCGGCGGCTCCGAAGCCCCAGGCATTGACCAGGCGCCCGACACCGATGTCGAACGCGCCTGCGGACATGCGCCCGATCTCCAGCCCTTTGGCGAGAACATGCATGAGTTCCCGGGGCAATGAGACCCAGGTACCCGGAGAGGCGGCATTGAGGCGCATCAGGTCGCTGTCCGGTTTCCAGGTGGACATCTGGCGGTCGACGCGGTCGACGGCGCGCGCGAGGGCGATGTCCAGTGCCGGGATGTCGGCTTCGGGTGGGCCATAAAGGATCGCGGACCACCGCGTTCCCATGGTTGGGCCGCTCAAGGCGTGGCGACCGAGACTAGTAGACATCTTCGAGGTATCTCCCTTCGTCCTTGAGAAGGGCGGGCGTCAGGCCGGCGGGAACGAGCAGTTCGCCCAGCGTTTCCTTCACGCCGGCGGCCATCTCGCGTCCGCCGCAAACCAGGACCTGGGCACCCGCGCCGATGAGAGTGCGCAGGCGATCGGCATCCGCACGGAGTCGGTCCTGCACGTAGCCGCCGCCGCTCACGCGCGAGAACGCGGTCGACAGGCTGGTCAGCCGCCTGTCGTCCAGCCACCCCTGGATCTCGCGCCGATAGAGGAAATCCGACTCCGGATCGCGCCCGCCGAAATAGAGGTGCAGCGGTCGTCGTCCCCGATTGGCGCGAATGAACCCGGCCAGCGGGCCTATGCCGGTGCCGGCACCGATCAGGATCACGGGCTTGCGCCCCTGCACCGGACGGAAGGACGGGTTGGCCTTCACGAAGGCCTCGATCCGGTCGCCCGGTCGCAAGCCATGGAGCAGGCCCGAGCAGAGGCCGCCGGGATGTTTGCGCACACAGATTTCGACGAAGGCATCGCGGGTGGAGCTGGCCAGCGAATAGGAGCGCGGCAGGGTATCGCCGGGCGGTACGATGGCCAGCAGGTCGCCGGCAGAGAAGTGTGGCCAGCCGCGGCCAGTGAGACGCGCGAGGAGGCTGCTTTCGGGCAAGGCGAAGCGCAGCACGCAGGTCGGCGCCTGCACCTCCGTGCCGTAGTCGATGCGGTCGATGAGTGTCAGCGCATGGGTACGCGGCCGCTCCGGCACGTGCGCCAGCGCCAGATCCTCGCCCGTGACGGCCGAGAGCGCCGTGCCCCAGCGCGCGAAGTCCTGCGGGGACTGACGGTCGATCGTCTCCAGGGGGATCAACGGCGTCCATTCTCTGCGCGTCAAAGCAGCATCGACATCGCGCGCAAATCGGCAGAATTTCGGGAACTGGCGATCACCGAAGCCCAGGACGGCAAACCGGAAAGGCGGGGGTGCCCCGATCTCGTCGAGGCGTTCTAGGAATGCACCGGCGTTCGCCGGGGCCGTGCCGTCGCCATGGGTCGCCGTCAGCAGGAACATTCGCTTCGCCGCCGGATAGGATCGCGCGACGCAGTCCATTGCGACGGTGTGGACGTCGTGGCCGTTGGCCGTCATTTCCGCATGCAGCGTCCGGGCGAACCCCCAGGTGCTGCCTCCTTCGCTCCCGACCAGGATTACCGTATCGGCAGTCCTGGCGGGGACATTGGCGGTGATCGGCGCGTGCGCATGGCGCCTCCTCCACCACAGGGCGGCGCCGCTCACGCCAAGGATCGGAACACCGAGGGCACTCAGTCCGAGCAGCACGCCGACCCACCACAATCCCCGGCCGGTATGCATCATGTAGATGAATTCGTAGATCTGCCGGCCGACCGTGTGATCCTGCCAGGCCAGCAACGCTCCGCTCACCGGGTCGACATAGCCCTCGCCGTCGGTGGTCGTCAGGCGGAAGACGTCGGTCGGATCGGCCGGGTTGGGAAACGTCAGCTCGCGAAGCTGGCTGAGATCGATGCCGCGCAACGCATCGATCTGGTCGACCGGCAGAGCGGGACCGCGCTGCGCCATCGTCGGGAAGGCGGGCGCCTGCGACTGGCCGTCCGGGATCACCCCGAACGTCGTCAGCGACAGGAAGAGCGCGGTGAGCGTCGATACGATGAGCCCGAGCGTTGCCAATCGGCCCAGATCGGCATGCAGCCGCTCGATGACCCCGCCGCGCGAGCGATCGAGAAGGCGAGCCCATCCGCCCATTCGTCGGGCCGTCATCTGCAGGCCCGACAGCGTCAGGACGAGCAATGCCAACGCAGCCGCGCCGGCGGCCATGCGTCCGCCGTCGCCCAGAAAGAAGGACCGGTGAAGATTGCTCATCCAGCGCTCGAAAGCCGAGGGGGCGTAGGTCGAAACCGGTTCGCCACTGGTGGGATCGATGACGATCGCAGCCGGTCCGTCGGTCCCGGTGTAGAACGCGACGACCTTGCCTGAGGGCAGCCTCTTGATCTGCTCCACGCCGGCGTGCCTGCCGGCGGTCCGCCCGGCCAGCTCGGCAACACTGATGCCGTCTACAGGATATGAAATCGCTCCGGCACGCTCCAGGGCGGGCATCACCGACAGCACCGAGCCGCTGATGACGAGCGCCATCAGCGGAATGATGACGGAAAGGGCGAGAACCTTGTGAATCCAGCGCAGCATGACATGCCTCCCGAGTGGCGTGGGCCTACATGTCGTAGGTGAAGGTCTGGACGTAGCTGCGGCCCGTCACGGGTCGGCCTGCCCCCGAGGCCGTCAACGGGACGACCACGTCGGACGGGCTGTCGCGCATGTCCTCGGCCGCAACGTCGATGTGCAGCTTGTAGCCGGCATCGAACAGCGCATCGGCCAGGTCGACGGTGACCTTCAGCGTACGGCCGGCACCGACGCTCGCACCGGTAATGCCGTTGATCCCGGCGACGTTGCCGCGGGAGGCGCGGTCCCAGCCGCTCAGGTGGCTGTAGTATTTCGACTTGGGGCCGGCCACCCACAGCGTGCCCTTGTAGGCGCCCGACGCGTCGGTCACGTAGAGCGCGAGATAGGCGCCGTTGCCGCCATAGTTCTTGAGCGTGGTCGTCAGCGTGACGGGCCGGGCCATCGCCATTCCCGGGACGGTCAGGGCGGTCGTCATGGCAAGGCCGGCAAGCAGCGTCTTGATTCGCATCGTCTCGTCTCCAGCTGGTCGTGTTGAGCGAGCCCACACTGGACGCAAAGGCTGACGCATTGCTGAAGCGCGACAGGACTTCGCTTCAGGTTGCCTTCAGGTTGGAGACTGCGAAAGGATCGATGTCACACGAGGCGTCGCTACTGAATCTCCGCCTTGGGAGGCGTTGGTCCCTTGAGGATTTCGTTGGCGGGGGGCACCGGGACGCCGCGTCGTCCTTCATCGCCATCGGCGTGGCCGTTCCTGTGCTTCATCCGGACGATGGCGAGCGATCCGGGATCGACCTTCACTGCGATCTCGCGGCCGTCTGCATCAGTTCCCCTGATTTGATAGCAGCCGTCGTCGACCTTGAGTCTTCGGACCGTCCAGCCCTGGGCCTTCGCCATTTGCTCGACGGCTTCGCGCGGCTGCCACCGGGCCATGGGGACGTCGCAGTGGTCCTCCCTGGCCACGGCCACTGGGGCCGCCAGTGCGCTCGAAAGAATAGCGGCGATCAATACCGTCCTTTTCACGTCCCGTACTCCCGCCAAGGGTCCCGATGTGTCGTCTTGGGCCGGATTCCTGACAGAGAGCTGAAGGCGCGCCGGCATTTGCTTCAGGTCAATGTCAGCTCGCCGACTATAGTTCATCGGAGGTCCGGCAAGCGGACCGAGCAACTGACCGGGTCGGGACCATGCGAGTTCTGTTGATCGAGGACGATACAATTCTTGGCGCGGCCGTGCGGGATCAGATCGCCGCCGAAGGCCACTCGGTGGACTGGGTCGCGCGGCTGGATGCGGCGCGGGACCATATCGGCAGCGCTGCCTATGATCTTCTTCTGCTGGACCTGATGCTGCCCGATGGCCGGGGCATTGGCCTGCTGCGCGAGCTCCGCACCCGGGGAAACGTCACGCCGGTCATCATCCTGACCGCGATGGACCAACTGTCCGATCGCATAGAAGGACTCAATGCCGGGGCCGACGACTACCTGGTCAAGCCCTTCGACCTCTCCGAGCTGTCGGCCCGGCTGAATGCCGTGGCGCGGCGCTATGCGGGGAACCCCAATCCTCTGGTCCATATCGGGGACCTCGAGATTGATCTTGCCGCGCGCTCGATCCTCCGGGCGGGACGGACCATCGACCTGACGGCTCGCGAATGGGCGCTGTTCGAGGCTTTCGTTCAGCGTCCCGGCCAGATTCTGTCCAGGGCGCAGCTGGAGGAGCGGCTGTATTCCTTCGGGACGGAGGTGGAGAGCAACGCGACCGAGGTGCACGTCAGTCGCCTGCGCAAGAAACTTGGACATGGAATTGTCGAAACCGTACGCGGTGTCGGTTACCGGCTGGGACGGGCCGCGTGACGGCGCCGCGCAGCCTGCAGTGGCGGATTTCGCTGTGGCTGGGATTCGGTGTCGCGCTGTTGTGGGGCATCGCCACCATGGCGACGGCACAAAGGCTTCGCCACGAGATGAACGAGGTCTTCGACAGTGCGCTCGAGGAGACGGCCCAGCGGCTGCTCCCGCTCGCCGTGCTCGATATCCTGAGCCGCGAAGAGGACGACACGTCCCAACGTATCGTCACGCTGAGGGAGCACGACGAGTACTTCACCTACGCGGTACGCGATGCGCGCGGGGACATGCTCCTGCGCTCGCATCGTGCCGACGACTCGGTGTTTCCTCCCTTTTCGAGGATGGGGTTCGTCGATACCCCGACCCATAGGGTCTACTTCGACGCCGCGTTGCAAGGCACGATCACAATCGCCGTGGCCGAACCGCTCGCGCATCGCCGCGATGTGGCGAACGAGGCTCTCCTGAACCTCGCCTGGCCGTTGGCCCTGCTGGTTCCCGCCAGCCTTCTCCTCGTCTGGGCGGTCGTTCGAGTCTCGATGGCGCCGATCAGGAACCTGCGAACCGGGATCGAGGCGCGCGGCAGTGGCGACCTCACGCCCATTCCAGTCGCTGGCCTGCCGTCCGAGATCGGGCCGATCGCCGACGCCGTGAACCATCTCCTCCTCAGACTGGGCCGCGCCCTGGAGGCTGAGCGTAGTTTCACCGCCAACTCGGCGCACGAACTGCGCACGCCCGTTGCCGCCGCGCTGGCACAGACGCAACGGCTCCTCGCCGAGACGAAGGATGCCGTTTCCCGGGAGCGGGCGCAGCAGATCGAGACGGCGCTGCAGCGTCTTTCGCGACTGTCCGAGAAGCTGATGCAACTGGCGAGAGCAGAGGGCGGTCGCCTCAGGGGCAGGGAGACGACCGACATCGCAAGTGCCGCGAAGATGGTCGTCGATGAGATGGTGCGGAAGCCCGGCATGATCGGACGGATCATCCTCGACGTACCCGGAACACCTGTGCCGGCTGCAATCGATGCCGATTCCTTCGCGATCGTTTTGCGAAACCTCGTCGAGAACGGTCTCAAGCACGGGGCGCCCGACAGGCCGGTCGCGATCGCTCTGTCAGGGGACGCCGTACTGACCGTTTCCAACGAAGGGCCGCCCGTTCCCCCCGACCTGCTGCCGCGCCTGCTGCAGCCTTTCGAGCGCGGCGGCACCACCGCGGAGGGGTCCGGTCTCGGCCTTGCCATCGTCAACACGATCGCCTCCGGCACGGGCGGTCAGCTCGTCCTGACATCGCCGTTGCCAGGGCAGCAAAGCGGCTTCGAGGCGAGATTCTCGGCCCCGTCTCCCAAGCCGGAGGGATTTGTAGAGAAGCCCGGGGGGAAAAGAGCGGCCAACGGTGTGCAGAGCGCCCTCTAGAACCTGCGGCGGAACGAGAAGAGATCGCCGTCGGGATCGTCGCGGCCGCCGATCGCCGCCGACAGGACCTGCGCCGACAGCATCGAGAAGGTGATGCCGTTGCCGCCGTACCCGAGCGCGGCAAAGCAGTTCCTCATGCCGGGCACGGCACCGATCGACGGCGATCCTGTAGGCGAGGCGCCGAAGCTGCCAGCCCAGGCATAGTCCGCCTCGGGGCGCACCTGCGGCAGCAGGCGCACCAGCTTCTCCTGCAAGGCGGCGATCTTCTGCGGGATCAGCGCATCGCGCGTCTCCTGGTCGATCGACGCTTCGTCCTCGCCGCCGCACAGGATGCGGCCCTGCGGTCCGACCCGCAGGTAGAGATAGGGATCGGACGCCTCGCTGATCATGACCTCGTCACGCCACGCGGCCCGCGGCTGCGGCCGCGTTGCGAGTGCCCAGGTCGAGGTCACGCGGTGCCCCATGCGGGGCACGCCCTTGGGCATCTCGTAGCCGGTGGCGAACACGACGGCGCTCGCGCGGAGCGACGGACCTTTCGCGGTATGGACGACGGCGCCGGACACCAGCGGATCGATCCCGGTCGCTTCCACCGGCGCATAGAGCCGCGCCCCGCGGGCGAGGGCGGCGCGCAGGAACCCCGAAGCAAGCTTGCGCGGATCGGCCGCCATGCCGCCGTGTCCGAGCAGGGCCGCGCGGCCCGCGATGCCGTAAGCGTCGCGCACCTGACCGCGGTTCAGGAAGGAGACTTCGAAGCCGGCGTGTCGACGCGCCCGAGCCTCTTCGCGCAATCCCTCGACGTCGAGCACGTCGCCCTGGAGGTAGAGCGAGCTGCGATGGGCGCAGTCCGCGCCCAGTCCCAGGCGATGCAGCCGCTCGTCGAGCGCATCGAGGGCGAGCTTGGATCGCCGCCAGATCCTTACGGCGCGGGCCAGCCCGATCCGGGGCGCCAAGCGGCTCAAGGGAATGTCGAGCTCGTATTGCAGAAGCGCGGTGGACGCCGTCGTCGAGCCCGCAAGGGCCCCTCGGCGGTCGACGATGACCACGTCGAGCCCGTCCTCCGTCAGCCGCTCGGCGATAAGCGCACCGCTTATGCCGGCGCCGATCACGACGACGTCGCAGGAGAGATCGCGCCGAAGGCGGCGCTCCGGCAGTCGTGCAACGGGGATGCTCTGCCAGACCGTCCGCCCGGTCCTCAGCTTTCGGTGCCGGGTGGCGCTCAATGGGGGGCCAAATTCACCCGCTTCCAACGTCGGAGGCAGCCGCAACGTTGCAACGCGCTGTCGACATGTGCGTTGGCCGGTCTACGCAATCCATCACACAGGAGCCGACGATGCCCACCCCGAAGGAAATCGAAGACAAGTTCTGGTCGGCACTGAAGTCCGACATGACCATGATGCTGGGCCTCGACGGCGTCGAGGATGGTCATGCGCGCCCGATGACGGCGCAGCTCGACGGCGAGCGCGGGCCGATCTGGTTCTTCACCAGCCGCGACAATACCATCGTCGAGAAGCTCGACGCCGGAGAGGGCAATCGCGCCATCGCGACCTTCACCTCTAAGGGACACGACCTGTTCGCGACGGTCCATGGCGGGCTGACTCTCGACAACGATCCGGCGACGATCGACCGGCTGTGGAACCGCTACGTCGCGGCCTGGTTCGAGGGCGGCAAGACCGATCCCAAGCTCGCGCTGCTGCGCCTCGACGCCGAGCGCGCCGAGATCTGGCTGGATGCGTCGAGCATCATCGCGGGAATCAAGATGCTGCTCGGCGCCGATCCCAAGCAGGATTACAAGGACAAGGTGGCCACGGTGAGCCTGAGGGGCTGACGATGGCGGCGGGGATCGAGCGAACTCCGTTCGGCGCCCCTCGGGCCATGGATCGCCGCGTCGAGGCGGCGATCGGCGCGCAACTGCGCGCCTGCGCGGGCAGTCGCCGGCGCATCGCGCGGCGGCTGCGCGAGCTCGAGGAGGAACAGGACCTCGAAAGCGTGCTCGAGAGCAGGGCGTCCCTCGTGGCGTCGCTCGGCTTCATGGCGGGGGCGTTGGTCAATCGGCGATTGCCGTCGGTCCCCGTCTCGTGGACGGCATCGCTCGTGCGGCTCGCGGCCACCAGCTGGTTGCCGATGGTGACGTTGCTTCGTCGGATGGGGCTGCGGACCTCACGCGAGATCGAGATCGAGCGTGTGGCGCTCAGGCTCATGCTGGGCGATCTGGAGCGGCGTCCCACCGCTCTGGGAAGCCGCCGAGTTGCCGATTCCGGAATCCGGGTCGTCCGCCACTGAAGGGACCACCCGTGGCCATCAGTCTCCGGCCGCGGCAACGCCTTCGGCCGGCGGCGGGGTCGTCTTGCCCTTCTTGACCTTGCCGCGTTCCTCAAAGCGCTGCAGGACCGTGAAGAACGACGGCACGAACAGCACCGCCAGGCAGGTCGAGGCGATCATGCCGCTGAACACGCAGAGGCCCAGCGAGATGCGCGAGTTGGCGCCCGCACCCGTTGCCGTCACGAGCGGCACGACGCCCAGGATGAAGGCGAACGAGGTCATCAGGATGGGACGGAAGCGGGTCCGGGCCGCGTCGATGGCCGATTCCATGATCTCCATCCCCTCGGCCCGCCGTTCGCGCGCCACCTCGACGATCAGGATGGCGTTCTTGGCGCCCAGCGCGATCAGGAGCATCAGGCCGATCTGAGTGTAGATGTTGTTGGCCAGCCCGACCGCGTTGAGCGCGATCGCCGGGCCGCTGAGCGCCAGCGGCACCGCGAGGATCACGCCGAGGGGCGCGATCCAGCTCTCGTACTGGCCGGCGAGGCAGAGATAGACCAGCAGGATGGCGAGGGCGAACACGTACATCAGCTGGTTGCCGACGATGTTCTCCTGGTAGGCCATGCCGGTCCATTCATAGCCGGTGCCGGGCGGAAGGATCGCCTTGGCGATCTGGTCCATCAGCTCGATGCCCTCGCCCGAGCTGAAGCCGGTCGCGGGCGAACCCACGATCGCGGCGGACGGGTAGAGGTTGTAGAGGCTGATCAGGGGCGGGCCGAGGGCCGGCTTGAGCTCGGCGATGGCGCCGATCGGCACCATCTGGCCGTCGAGGTTCTTTACCTGCAGCCTCAGGATGTCCTCGGGCCGCGTGCGGTACTGGGAATCGGCCTGGATGTAGACCTGCAGGCTGAGCCCGAACTTGTTGAAGCGGTTGACGAAAGCCGAGCCCATGTAGCTCGACAGGGTCGTGAAGACGTCGCCGACCGGAACCCGCAGCGACTCGGCCTTGACGCGGTCGACCTCGATGCGGACATGCGGTGCGCCGGAGCGGAACGTGGTCACGAGGTTGCTGAGCGCCGACTGCGTGCCGGCGTTGCGGACCATCGTGTCGGTGATGGCCTGCAGCTTGGCGTAGTCGAAGCTGCCGTCCTTCTGCTCGATCTGCATCTGGAAGCCGCCGGCATTGCCGATGCCCTGGATGGCGGGCGGCACGATGACGAAGGCGCGGCCGTCCTGCAGGACCTTCAGCTTCTCCATCAGGCCGAGCACAATCGAGCGGAGGTCCTGTCCCTCCGCCTTCAGGCGGACGTCCCAGTCCTTGAGGATGACATAGGACACGGCGGCGTTCGCCAGGGATGAGTTGCTGTCGAGGATCGACATGCCGCCCAGCGCGACCACGTTCTCGACGCCCGGCGCCGCCATGGCGATCTCGGCGACCTGGTGCAGCGTGGCGCCGGTACGCTCGAGCGAGGCGCCGTCCGGCAGCTGCACGCCGATCATCAGGTAGCCCTGGTCCTCGTTGGGAATGAACGCCGTCGGCAGGCGGGCGACCCCCCAGCCGCCGATGCCGGCCGCCACGAGTGCCAGCAGCACCATCAGCCCGGCCCGGTGGACCATGAAGCCGACGAGGCGCGCATAGGCATCCTCGAGCTTGCCGTAGACCTTGTTGAAGCCGCGGAAGAAGATGTTGCGCTTCTCCGGCGGCGTCGCCGCACGCAGCCACATCGCGCACTGGGTGGGCTTCAGGGTGGCGGCATTGATGGCGCTGATCAGCGCCGTCGCGGCGATGACGAGGGCGAACTGGGCGAACATCTGGCCCGTCAGGCCGGGCAGGAAGGCGGCCGGCAGGAACACCGACATCAGCACCAGGGTGATGCCGATGACCGGGCCGAACAGCTCGTCCATGGCCTTGATCGACGCGTCGTGTGGCGTCATCCCGCGCTCGATATGGTGCGCCACGCCCTCGACGATCACGATCGCGTCGTCGACCACGATGCCGATCGCCAGCACGATGCCGAACATGGTCGTGGTGTTGATGGTGAAGCCGAGGGCGGCCATCGCGGCGAAGGCGCCGATGATCGTGACGGGGATCGTGGTCGCGGGCACCAGCATCGCGCGCCAGTCCTGCAGGAAGATCACGATCACGATCAGAACCAGGATGCCGGCTTCGATCAGGGTCATGAAGACCTCGTGGATCGAGGCCGTCACGAAGCGGGTGGTGTCGAACGGCACCTCGTAGGCCAGGCCGGGCGGGAAGGCCTTGGCCAGTTCCACCATCTTGGCCTTCACGGCCTTGGCGACATCGAGCGCGTTGGCATCGGGCAGCTGGTAGATCGCGAGGCCCGAGTTGGGCTTGCCGTTGATGTGCGACGTCGTGGAGTAGGTCTGGGCGCCCAGTTCGACACGGGCGATGTCGCGCACCCGCACGATCCTGCCGCCGTTGCCCTGCTCGGCCTTGACGATGATGTTGCCGAATTCCTCGGGCGTGCTGAGGCGGCCGACGACGTCGATCGTGTACTGGAAATCCAGCCCCTTGGGCGCCGGCGGCTGGCCGACCTGGCCCGCCGTCACGTCCTGGCTCTGCTGCTGGATGACGCGGCTCACGTCCGACGGCGTGAGGCCGAACGTGTAGAGCTTCTGGGGATCGAGCCAGACGCGCATCGAATACTGGCCGACGCCCAGCACGTTGACGTTGCCGACACCGGGCAGGCGCGCGAGCTCGTTGACGAGATTGATGGTGGCGTAGTTGCTGAGATAGAGGCTGTCGTAACGCTCGTCGGGGGACGTCAGCGAAACGATCTGCAGGATCGACGTCGACTTCTTCTGGACGACGAGGCCCTGGGCCTGCACCGGCGTGGGCAGCGACGCGAGCGCCGCACTGACCTGATTCTGCACCAGCACCTGCGCGAAATCGAGATCGGTGCCGATCTCGAACGTCACCGTGAGCGTGTAGGTGCCGGAGTCCGTGCTGTAGGACTGCATGTAGATCATCTTCTCGACGCCGTTGACCTGCAGCTCGACGGGCAGGGCGACATCGTTGACGACGACCGCAGCGCTGGCGCCCGGGTAGGTCGTGGTGACCTGGACCGTGGGCGGCACGACGTTGGGATACTGCGCGACCGGCAGGGTCGCCAGCGCCACGCCGCCGATCAGCACGATGATGATGGCGAGGACGTTGGCCAGGACCGGCCGGTTGATGAAGAAGGCGGAGATCATGGCTGCGTTCCCCGGCCGGTCACTTGGGAGCGGCGGGAGTGCCGTCGGCCGCAACGGGAATTGTCGTCACCTTCGGAACCACCTTGGCGCCCGGAATCGCGGCGCCGTTGGTGCTGAGCACGACCTGGTCGTCCGGCTTCAGCCCCGTCGGGATCACGCGCAGGCCGTTGGCCAGGAGCTGGCCGGTGGTGATCCGGGTCTGGACCACGACATTGTCCTTGTCGACCGTGAGCAGGTACTTGCCGGCCTGATCCTCTCCGATCACACGATTGGGCACCAGCAGCGAGGCCGTGGCGCCCAGCCCTTGGGGCACCTTCACGCGCACGAAGAAGCCTGGAATGAGGCTGCGCGTCGGATTGTTGAAGAGTCCGCGGACCAGGATCGTACCGGTCGTCGCGTCGAGTTCCGGCGACACGTAGTTGAGGAAGCCCTTGTGGGGAAAGCCGTCCTCGTTCATCAGGCCGATTTCCAGCGGAACCTTGCTGAGTTCCTCGACGTCGAGCCGGCGGTCCTTCAGGTTCTGGCGGATCTGCAGCACGTCCTGCTCGCTCATGTTGAACGTGACGTAGATCGGATCGAGCTGGACGATCGTGGCGAGCTTGGTGGCCGTGGTGGCGCCCACCAGTTCGCCGACCGAGACGAGATGCTTGCTGACGATGCCGTCGAACGGCGCGAGGACCGTGGTGTAGCCCAGGTTCGTCTGGGCGACCGTGAGGTTGCCCTCGGCATTCTCGACGTTGGCCCGCGCATTGTCGCGCTTGGCCTTGGCCGTGTCGAAGGTGGCCTGCGCCGAGACGTTCTGGCGCAGCAGGGTCTCCTGGCGGGTGAACTCGGCCTCGGCCTGGGCCAGCGAGGCCTTGGCGCCGTCGAGCTGGGCCTCGGCCTCCTTGACCTTGGCCTTGTACATCGTCTGCTCGATGCCGAAGAGCTTGTCGTCCTTCTTCTTCTCGGAGCCGTCGACATAGTCCTGGGAGACCAGGAAGCCCTCGACCCGGGCGACCAGGTCGACCGTCGCGAAGGCCACCGTGTTGCCGGTGAGCACCTCGAAGGGGGCCACGTCCTGTTTGACCGGCACGCCGACGCTGACTTCGGCCGGCGGCGGGGGCTGGAACTTGTTCTCCTGTTTGCAGCCCGTCACCAGCGCGACCAGGGCGATCGCCGCCACGAAGGGTGCCAGCGCCCGAAACGGTTTCATGACTGCAAGAACTACGGCTTCATCGTTACGATTCGACATATTTCCGACGATGCTCCCCGCGAGGCCGGCTGAAGCGTTAGCGCATCCCCTGCGCGATTGCCACCGCCCAGCCGCTTCACAGCCGCTTGAACAGGAGCGACAGATTGTTTGCCGGCATTTCGACGATGTCGGGCTGCCCAAAGCCCTGCCCAAGGGCGAGCTCGGTGACGGCCTCCAGGTCACGCACGCCCCATGCGGGATTGCGCCGTTTGAGATCGTTATCAAAGGCCTCGTTGCTAGGGGCCGTATGCCGACCACCGCGTCGATAGGGGCCGTAAGTGAAAAGCAGCCCGCCCGGGGGCAGCAGGCGCCCCGCGCCGGTCACCAGCCCGACGGCAGCCTCCCAAGGCGCAATGTGGATCATGTTGCAGCAGAGCACGGCGTCCGCCCGCTCGACCGGCCAAGTCGCCCGGGTGACGTCGATCTCGAGGGCCGGACGCACATTGTCCAGGCTCAGCGTCCGCACCCATTCGTCGATGCTGGCGCGGGCATCGGCATCGGGGTCGCTCGGCTGAAAGGTGAGCGCGGGCCGGGCGCCGGCGTAGTGCACGACATGCTCGCCGGTGCCGCTGGCGATCTCCAGCACGAGCCCCTTTTCGGGCAGCCGTGGCTGCAGCACATCGAGAATCGGTTGCCGGTTGCGGGCCGCCGCCGGTGCTTCGCGCTTCATCGTGCCTCCTGGAGGGCCTGCCAGATCCGCGCGGGAGTCGCCGGACCGTCGAAGCCTTTCACGCCGAGCGGCGCCAGCGCGTCAAGGATGGCGTTGGCGATGGCGGGAAAGGCCGCGATGGCGCCGGCCTCGCCGCAGCCCTTCACCCCCAGCGGATTGGTCGTGCAGGGGGTCGGATTGAAGCCGAGGTCGAACGACGGCAGGTCGTCGGCGCGCGGCAGGGCGTAATCCATGAAGGAGCCGGCGATCATCTGGCCCGACGCGGGATCGTAGGTCGCGTGCTCCAGCAGCGCCTGGCCGGCGCCCTGGGCCATGGCGCCGTGTGCCTGGCCGGTGGCGATCATCGGATTGACCAGCACGCCGTAATCGTCGACCGCCGTATAGCGCGCCAGGGCCACCCGCCCGGTGTCGCGGTCGATCTCGACTTCGACGACGTGCGCGCCGTTGGGAAAGGTCATGTGCTCGCGCTTCCAGGCGTGGAAGGTGTCGAGCGGCTTGCCTTTGTCGCGGCCGAGCGCGGCCACCTCGAGCAGGCCGATCGCGCGGTCCGTGCCGGAAACGACGAAGCGACCCTCTTCGAAGCGGATGTCGGCTTCCGAGGCTTCCAGCGCATCCGCCGCCAGCTCCGTGCCCTTGGCGATGATCTCGTCCGAGGCCCGCCAGATCGCCGTACCGCCCATGTAGGTCGCGCGCGAGCTGCCATGGCCGCCGCCGAACGGGATCGCATCGGTGTCGCCCTGGACGAGGCGGATGCGCGCGTTGGGCACGCCCAGCCGGTGGGCGAGGATCTGCGGGAAGGTCGTCTCGTGGCCCTGGCCGATATGCTGCGTGCCGGTGATCAGCGAGATCGTGCCGTCGGCCTCGAAGCGCACGTCGACATTCTCATCGGGCGGCCCGCCCGTCGCCTTGATGTGATAGGCGAAGCCGAGCCCGCGCAGCCGGCCGCGCTGCCCGCTCTCGCGCCGTCGCGCCTCGAAGCCCGCACGGTCGGCACGAACCAGCGCATGGTCGAGCGATTCGGCGAAGCGGCCGCTGTCGACCTCGAAGCCGAAGGCGTTGGTCATCGGCATCGCCTCGGGCGGCACCATGTTCCAGCGCCTGAGGTCGGCGCGATCGAAGCCGGTCCGGTGCGCCGCCGCATCGATCAACCGCTCGACGATGTTGATCGCCTCGGCAAAACCGGGACCGCGCGTGACGCCGATCGGCGCGGTGTTGGTCACGACCGCCACGACATGCAGCGCGATCGAGGGGATGCGGTATACCGAGCCCTGCAGATGGATGTACTGGAAGGTCTGCACGCCCCCGCCGGCGCCGGCCATGTAGGCGCCGAGATTGGCGACGCTGGCGATCCTGAGGGCGAGGAATTTGCCCTGCCCATCGAGCGCGAGCGAGGCCTCGGCCCGCATGTCGCGCGCCGCATGATCGGACAGGAACACTTCGCTGCGGCTCGCGATCCATTTGACCGGCCGGGCGACCGTGCGGGCGGCCCACAGGATCAGCGCATGCTCGACATAGGCGAAGTTCTTGGCGCCGAACCCGCCGCCCACGTCGGGCGCCACGAACCGCACGTCCTTCGGCTCGGCGCCGAGCGCGCGCGCCACATGGTTGCGGTTGATATGGATGTTCTGGCTGGAGACGTGGAGCGTATAGCGGCCGGTCACGGGATCGAACGTGCCCACGCCGCCGCGCGGCTCCATCGGGTTCATCACGATGCGATGGTTGTCGAGGTCGAGCGACACGACATGCGCCGCCGCGGCGAAGGCGGCCTCGGCGCCGGCCGTGTCGCCGGTCCGCCAGTCGAGGCAGGTATTGCCCGGAATCTCGTCGGAGAGCTGCGGCGCGCCCGGGGCTCGGGCCGCCCCGGCCGAGGTCACGGCCGGCAGCGCCTGGTAATCGACGACGATCTGTTCGGCGGCATCGAGTGCCTGCGCGTGCGTCTCGGCGACGATCAGCGCTACGGGCTCGCCGGCGAAACGAACCTTGCCCGTGGCCAGCAGCGGCTGCGGCGCGAAAGCAAAAGGCTCGCCGGTCTGGATGTTCGCCTCGGCGTAGGGGCGAAGCGGTTGCAGCCCGTCGGCGGTGGCCTCGGCGGCCGTGAGGACAGCGAGGACGCCGGGCGCCGCCCGGGCCGCGCTGGCGTCGATCGAACGCACGCGCGCATGGGCCTGCGGCGAGCGCAGGACCACCGCATGGGCCAGCCGCTCGAACGCCAGGTCGTCGAGATAGGCGCCCTGGCCGGTGACGAAGCGCGCGTCCTCGCGCCGTTGGGCTGAATCGCCAATCCGTTGGATCGTCATGTCCGCAACGTCTCCGCGTTCTGGGCCTGGCGCTTTTCGTCCCACCAGTCACGCATCTGGAGGCCCCAGTAGGCAAGCTGCGTCGCCGCGCGACCGGCGGCGCCCCCGGCCCAGCCGGTGCCGAACGGCGCGAACAGGCGACAGCGTGAGGGATCGCCCAGGATGCCGGCCGCGACCGCATCGGCGCCTGCAGCCGTTTGGGCGACGCCATGGCCGCCAAAGGCCGAGCAGACCCAGAGGCCGGGCTCGACCTCGCCCAGCTGGGGCATCTTGTGCGGCGCGTAGCCCATGATGCCGGGCCACGCGTAAGCGATGTCGATGTTGTCGAGCTGCGGATAGACCGAGAGCATGTCGCCGCGCATCATCTCGCGCAGCCGCGGCGGCTCGGTCGTGTCGGTGGTGATGCGCCCGCCCCACAGGAGCCGGTCGCCGTCGACGACGCGATAATAGTCGCCGGCGCGGCGCGTGTCGGAGATCGCGCCGGTCCAGCGGATCGCCTCGCCGAGGCGGGGGCCGAGCTTCTCCGTGACGGCGACGTAGGTCGCGACCGGCAACACGGCCCGCGCGATCCGCGGCTGCACGGCGCCGAGATCGGCATTGCCGGCCAGCACGACATGCTGGGCCTTCACGCTGCCGTGCGGCGCGCGTAGCGCCCAGCGACTGCCGTCGCGCGTCAATTCGATGGCTTCGGTCGTTTCGTGGACCGCGCCGCCAAGCCGTTCGATTTCGTCCGCCAATGCCAGCGCGAAGTTCAGTGGATGGATATGGAACGAGGTCGGGTCGTGAATGGCCTGGTGATAGCGCGTGGTCGCCAGCATGGCCCGCACGCGCGAGGTCTCCCAGGGCTCGAAGGCGGTGCCCAGCTGCTCCGCGAGCCGGCGCGTGCGGTCGGCGAACCCGGCGCCCTGGTCGGTGCGCGAGACGCTGAGCTTGCCGCTGCCCATCAGGATATCGGGCCGCCCCAATTCGGAGGTGGCATCGCGGACGATCGCCACGCCGCGCTGCGACTGGGCATAGAGCTGGCGGGCGTGATCGAGACCCAGCCGGTCGATCAAGGCGCCGGAGCGCTGGGCGTAGCCCGGACCGACGAAGCCGCCGTTGCGGCCCGACGCGCCCCAGCCGATGCGCCGCCGCTCGAGCAGCACCACCCGCTTTCCCCTCTGCGCCAGCAGCCGCGCCGCGTGCAGGCCCGCGAAGCCACCACCGACCACCGCGACATCGGCCTCTTCCTGGGTGACGAGCGGCGCGCGCGCCTCGTGCGCGTCTCGCGTGGCGGCATACCAGCTCGCCGGATAGTCGACTTCGGTCATTTCAATTCTTCTCCGCGAGAAGAGGTGCCATGGGAAGGCTTGCGCGGTCACCTGCTCTCCCGCACTAATTTTGCCAGAGAATTTCTACCCTCTTCCGCAATTCTGGAGGACGCATGTCGATCGATTTCGATGCGGTGATCATCGGCGCAGGTTTTGGCGGCATGTACATGCTGCACCGGCTTCGCCAGAAGGGCTTCACGGCGCGGGTGTTCGAGGCCGGCAAGGGTGTGGGCGGCACCTGGTACTGGAACCGCTATCCCGGCGCGCGCTGCGACGTCGAGAGCGTCCAGTATTCCTACCAGTTCGATTCCGAACTGGAGCAGGAATGGGAATGGAGCGAGCGCTACGCCACCCAGCCCGAGTTGCTGCGCTACGCCAACCACGTCGCCGACCGCTACGACCTGCGCCGCGACATCCGCTTCGAGACGCGGGTGGGCAAGGCCGCCTTCGACGAGGCCGCCAACCTGTGGCGGGTCGAGACCGAGAAGGCCGGCGGTGGCGCGGGCGACACCGTCACGGCGCGCTTCGTGATCACCGCGATGGGTTGTCTGTCCTCGCCCAACACGCCGAAGATTCCCGGCCTTGAGGATTTCAAGGGCCCGACCTATCACACCGGCAACTGGCCGCATGAGGGCGTCGACTTCACCGGCAAGACCGTGGGCGTGATCGGCACCGGCTCCTCGGCCATCCAGTCGATCCCGGTGATGGCCGAACAGGCCAAACACCTCACCGTCTTCCAGCGCACCGCCAACTACACCGTGCCGGCGCACAACAAGCCGCTCGACCCCGACTATGTGCGGCAGGTGAAGGCGAGCTATCCCGAGATGCGCAGGCGGGCCAAGAGCAAGCCGGCCGGCATCGACTTCACCATCAATCCCGCCTCGGCCGTCGAGACACCGGAGGAGGAGCGCAACCGCCAGTTCCAGGCGCGCTGGGATTATGGCGGCTTGGGATTCATGGCCTCCTTCTCGGACCTGCTGCTGAACGACGATTCCAACCAGTACGCGGCCGATTTCGTGCGCGCCAAGATCGGCGAGGTCGTGAAGGATCCGAAGACGGCGGCGGCGCTGGTGCCGAAGAACATCATCGGCTGCAAGCGGCTGTGCGTCGACACCGGCTACTGGGCCACCTTCAACCGGCCGAACGTGACCCTGGTCGACATCAGCGACGAGCCGATCGAGCGCATCACGCCGACCGGGCTGCGCGCCAAGGGAGATGACTTCACCTTCGACTGCCTGGTCCTGGCGACCGGCTTCGACGCCATGACCGGTGCCCTGCTCAAGGTCGACATCCGTGGCCGGGACGGCGTGACGTTGAAGGAGCGCTGGAACGAGGGGCCGAAGACCTATCTCGGCCTGACGGTCGTGGGATTTCCCAACCTGTTCATGATCACCGGCCCGGGCAGCCCCTCGGTGCTGACCAACATGCTCCCCTCGATCGAGCAGCATGTTGATTTCATCGCCGACTGCCTCGACTCTTTGCGTAGCAAGGGCAAGACGGTGATCGAGCCGGTGCCGGAAGCGCAGGAAGCCTGGGTCGGCCATGTCGGCGACGTGTCCAACATCACCCTGCGCTCAACCTGCAGCTCCTGGTATGTTGGCGCCAACATCCCGGGCAAGCCGCGCGTGTTCATGCCCTATATCGGTGGCCTGCCGGCCTACATCCAAGCCTGCGAGAAGGTCGTGGCCAACGGCTACGAGGGCTTTGCGCTGGCCTGATTCAAAGGTCAAGTTTGCTGGGGGCGCGCGACTCCAGTCGCGCGATCTTCTCTTGCTGCGAACGAAGACGCGCCACTGGAGTGGCGCGCGCCCAGCGCAGCAACCATGGCCATAGATCATTGACGAGAGCGACCGTACCGCCTTAGTGTTAACCGATAGGTTAACCAATCGCGGTGCGCGCCGAATGTGGAAGTTTCTGAAGATCGTCGGGGCCGTCCTGCTGGTGGCCGTCGCGGCGGTCCTTATCTACGCCGCGACGAAGCCCGATTCATTTCGGGTCGAGCGGTCGACGGCGATGAATGCGCCGCCCGAGAAGATCTTTCCCTACATCGACGGGCTGAAGCGCTGGGCCGAGTGGTCGCCCTACGAGGGCCGCGACCCCGCGATGAAGCGCGCTTACAGCGGCGCCGAAACCGGCAAGGGCGCGGTCTACGAATGGGACGGCAACGACAATGTCGGCAAGGGCCGCATGGAGATCGTCGATTCGACGCCGCCGCACAGGGTGGTGATCAAGCTCGACTTCCTGAAGCCCTTCGAAGGTCACAACATGGCCGAGCTGACCGTGGAACCGAAGGGCGGTCAGACGATTGTCACCTGGGCGATGTACGGTCCCAGCACCTTCATGACCAAGCTGATCGGCACCTTCATGGACATGGACGACATGATCGGCCGGGATTTCGCGGCAGGATTGGCGAAGCTGAAGACCGTCGTCGAGAAGTGAAGCCACGCTTGTCGAGGAGGATCGGATGAAACGCATGCTGCGCACGCTTGCCATTGCTCTGGCGCTGGGCCCCGCGGCCGCGCTGGCCCAGGCGCCGGCGACCCTGCCGCCGGGCGTCTTCGCCGGCGAGCGCGACATCGCGCTGGCGACGGCCGGCACCTATACGCTGGACGAGCAGCACACCGCGGTGATCGTCCGCGTCTCCCACATCGGCTATTCGCAGAGCGTGTTCCGCTTCGATCGCGCGAAGGGTTCGCTCACCTGGGATCCGGCGGCGATCGAGAGGTCGACGCTCTCGGCCTCGGTCGAGACGGCCTCCATCACGACCAATGTGAAGGGCTTCGCCGAGGAGCTGGGAGGCGACAATTTCCTGAAGGCCAAGGCTTTCCCCGAAGCCACTTTCGTTTCGACGTCGTTCAAGCCGGTCGACAGGACGCGCGGCAAGGTCGAGGGGCAGTTCACCCTGATGGGCAAGACCCGGCCGGTCACCTTCGACGTCGAGCTGGGCGGTGCGGGCAAGGGTTTCGAGGGCAAGCCGCGGATCGGCGTCCATGCCGTCGCGACGATCAACCCGCAGGATTACGGGCTGCCGCCGCTGTTCACCGATCCCATCCAGATCCAGATCGATACCGAGTTCGAGAAGAGCCCGTAACCCAGGAGGATGACATGGCGGTCCAGCCCTATCTGTTTTTCAACGGTCGTTGCGAGGAGGCGCTCGCCTTCTACAAGGAGAGGCTCGGCGCCGAAGTCGAGATGATGATGCGCTTCAAGGAGAATCCCGATACCGGCGCGGCGGAATACATGAAGGTCGATCCCGAGGCGGTGATGCATGCCAGCCTGCGGATCGGCGATGCGATGATCATGTGCTCCGACGGTATGGCGAACGACGGCAGGACGAACTTCCAGGGCTTCTCGCTCGCCCTCGATGTCGCGACCGAAGCGGAAGCCGACAGGGCCTTCGAGGCGCTGGCCAGGGACGGCCAGATCCAGATGCCGATTGGCAAGACGTTCTTCTCGCCGCGCTTCGGCTGCGTCGCCGACAAATTCGGCGTCTCGTGGATGGTGATGGTGCCGCAGCCGATGTAGGTGCGCTGTAGCTTGCCTCCCCCGTGTGACGGGGGAGGAGGAAGAGTTACTACTTCTTCTCTACGTTGGACGAGCGCAGCGGCACGCCGAATTCGCGGCGGCAGACTTCGGCCAGGACCTCGACGCCCTTGCGGATCGTCTCGGGCTCGGGATTGGCGAAGCAGAGCCGCAGGCGCGAGCGGGCATAGTCCTTGTTGGTCGACCATTCCTGGCCGGGATTGAGCGAGACGCCGGCGGCGAGGGCGGCCTGGGCAAGCTTGGTCGTGTCGACCTGGTCGGGCAGCTTGATCCAGAGGTAGATGCCGCCCTCGGGGTCGCCGAACTCGGCCTCGGTGCCGAACTGCTCGGCCAGCGCCTCGCGCAGGACCTGCAGCTTGGCCGCCAGGGTCTTGTTGAGCTTCGGCACATGGTTCGCGAAATGTTGCGTGCAGAACTCCGCCAGCACCATCTGCTCGAGCGCGCCGGAACCCGCATCCTGCTTGAGGCCGAGGATGCGGCCGAGGATGTCCCACTTGGCCACGATGTAGCCGACCCGCAGCGCCGGGGCGATCGACTTGGAGAAGGAGCCGATGAAGATGACGCCTTCGCCCTTGGCCATGGCGTAGAGCGAGCGCGGGCGCTTGCCGCTCCAGATCAGGTCGGAATAGCACTCGTCCTCGAAGATCATGACGCCGTATTCGGCGGCGATCTTCAGCAGCTCGGCGCGGCGCGCTTCGCCCATGATGGCGCCCGTCGGGTTCTGCACCGTCGGGATCGTGTAGATGTACTTGGGCGTGATGCCCTTCTGCTTCAGCTCCTCGAGCTTCTGCTTCAGCACGTCGAGCCGCAGGCCCTCGCCGTCGAGCGGGATGCCGATCACGTTGGCGCCCAGCTTGTTCAACTTGGTGAGCGCGCCGCCATAGGTCTCCTGCTCGATGATGACGGTGTCGCCCCTCGTCACCAGCAGGCTGTTGATCAGGTCGAGGCCCTGCATCGAGCCCGAGGTGATCAGGATCTCGTCCGGCGCGCACGCGATGCCGGCATGGTCCTCGAGCTTGGCCGAGAGGAACTCGCGCAGCGGCTTGTAGCCCAGAGGTCCGCTGTTCAGCCCGTAGGTCGCGAGTGTCGCGCCCTCGCGCGTCAGCACCGACGTCGCCGCATCGATCAGCGCCTGGACGGGCACGTTGCCGGCGTCGTTGTGGCCGCCGATGAAATTGTACTTGGGAAATCCGTTCCACTTGGCGGCGGGAGCGGGCGTGCCGGGCGCCAGCAGGGGCGCGAAGTCGAACGGAGCGGTCATGGTCGTTTCCTCTTTGGTTGGCCAATTGCTGGGCCAACCAAAGAGGATTCGCAACAGGTTTGCGCGGGATCAGGCCGTCGCGCGGAACGAATCGGTATGGGCCATGTCCCAGGCCTGCCGCCAACGCTTGTCGCTGGTGCCCGACACCAGCTCACCCTCGGCCAGCGCCGGATAGAGATCGGCATAGGTCGCCACGATGCTCGGCGAGACGCGACGGGTGATGTGGATGGGCTTGAAGTCGGTCGGATGGTCGAGGCCCGCGGCGGCGGTGAGTTCGGCCAGCTCGTTCAGGGTGGCGCGGTGGAAATTCGCCACGCGCTCCATCTTGTCGGGCACGACCAGCGCGCGCTGGCGGGTCGGATCCTGGGTGGCCACGCCGGTCGGACAGCGATCGGTATGGCAGGACTGCGACTGGATGCAGCCCACGGCGAACATGAAGCCGCGCGCCGAGTTGCACCAGTCGGCGCCCAGCGCCATCGCGCGGATGATGTCGAAGGCGGTGACGATCTTGCCGGCGGCGCCGATCTTGACCCGGTGGCGGGCACCGATGCCGATCAGGGCGTTGTGCACGATGTGCAGACCCTGCCGCATCGGCTTGCCGACATGGTCGAGGAACTCCAGCGGCGCCGCACCGGTGCCGCCCTCCTTGCCGTCGACGACGATGAAGTCGGGATAGATGCCGGTCGCCAGCATCGCCTTGCAGATCGCCAGGAACTCCCATTCGTGGCCGACGCAGAGCTTGAAGCCGGCCGGCTTGCCACCCGAGAGGCGGCGCATCTCGCCGATGAACTTCATCATCTCGATCGGCGTCGTGAAGGCGGTGTGATGCGAGGGCGAGATGCAGTCCACGCCGACCGGTACGCCGCGGGTCAGGGCGATCTCCTCGCTGACCTTGGGGGCCGGCAGCACGCCGCCATGGCCGGGCTTGGCCCCCTGGCTGAGCTTCAGCTCGACCATCTTGACCTGCGGGTTGGCGGCCCCGGCGGCGAACTTCTCGGCCGAGAAGGTGCCGTCGGCGTTTCGGGCGCCGAAATAGCCGGAGCCGATCTCCCAGATGATGTCGCCGCCGCCCTCGCGGTGATAGGGGCTGTAGCCGCCTTCGCCGGTATCGTGCGCGAAGCCGCCGAGCTTGGCGCCGCGGTTCAGGGCGCGGATGGCGTTGGCGCTGAGCGACCCGAAACTCATGGCCGAGATGTTGAAGATCGAGGCGGAGTAGGGCTGCGTGCAGTCGGGCCCGCCGATGGTGATGCGGAACGGCTCCTTGCTGACGGGTGTCGGCGAGATCGAGTGCGTCATCCACTCGTAGCCTTCGGCATAGACGTCGTGGGTCGTACCGAAAGGCCGGACGTCGAGCATCGACTTGGCGCGCTGGTAGACGATCGCCCGCCGGTCGCGCGGGAACGGCATGCCGTCCTTCTCACCCTCGAAGAAATACTGGCGCATCTCGGGCCGGATCGCCTCGAAGATGAAACGCAGGTGCGCGGCGATGGGATAGTTGCGCAACACGGCGTGCCTGGTCTGGAAAAAGTCGTAGAGGCCGACACAGGCCAGGAAGGCGGCGATGAGGAAGCCGACGCCGATCCACCAGGACCGGGGATCGAAGCCCCAGGCGACGCCCAGCAGCACGGCGAAGGCGGTCGCCAGCGTCCAGGTGATGAAGCGCGGCTTCAGCGGCAGCGGCATCGATGTCATTCGGTTCCCTCAGGCTTCATTGGTGGGCCGGATGCCCGCCCTCACTCTAGCGCAGTTAACTGCGTTCGAATGACACGCTCTTGACGACCGCGAAGACCGGTCGTCCGGGGGCCAGGGCCAGCCGATCGACGGATTTGGCCGTCAGCCGGGCCATCAGGACGGCGCTGTTGCAGTCCAGGCGGATCTCGGCCTGCGCGGTGGCCGTCGGGGTGATCGACGCGATCCGCCCCGCCAGCACGTTCAGCGCGCTGATATCCTCGGGACGCTGCAGGCTGATCATCACGTCCCGCGACCGGATGTAGGCGCGGACCGGCGCGCCAACGGGCGCATTGAGGCGCGGCACCTGCAGCTCGCCGGCGGCGCTTTCCAGCACCGACAGGTGGAACGTCGCGTCGTGTCGGACGATCCTCGCCTCCAGCACCGCGCCGCCATCCGTGGCGTCGGCGATCGGCAGGATGTCCTGGACCGGCCCGACCGCCGTGACCGTACCCTCGCTGAGGATCACGACCGTCGTGGCGAGGCGCGCCACCTCGGAAACCGCATGGCTGACATAGAGAATGGGGACGCCGGCTTCGTCGCGCAGCCGTTCGATGTAGGGCAGGATCTCGGCGCGCCGCGCTTCGTCGAGCGAGGCCAGCGGCTCGTCCATAAGAAGCAGCCGCGGCCGCGCGAGCAGGGCGCGGCCGATCGCGACCCTCTGCTTCTCGCCGCCCGACAGCGAGTCCGGAGGGCGCTCCAGCAGATGGCCGATGCCCAGCAGCTCGATCACGGCGCCGAGATCCGCCGTCGCGCCGGCGGCTCCGCGCGCGAACCAGCGCCCGTAGAGCAGGTTGCGCCGCACGCTGAGATGGGGAAACAGACGGCTGTCCTGGAAGACGTAGCCGATGCGCCTCTTGTGCGGGGGCACGAAGAGCCCGCGTTCGGTATCGACGAGGGTCTGCCCGTCGATGGCGATGCGGCCGCGGTCGGGACGGATCAAGCCGCCCACGATGTTGACCAGGCTGGTCTTGCCGGAGCCCGAGCGGCCGAACAGCGCCGTCAGTCCCGGGGCCGCCGTGAAGCGTGCCTGCAGCCTGAAGGCACCGCGCCTGTGGTCGACGTCGACGTCGAGGCTCATGCCGTCTGCCGCCTCGCCCCGATGCGCTTGGCCAGCAGCTCGGACCCCAGCAGCGCCAGCATGGAGAGGGCGATCGAGACCAGGGTGAGCCGCATCGCGGCGGCGTCGCCGCCCGGCACCTGGGTCAAGGTGTAGATCAAGGACGGCAGCGTCTGAGTCTCACCCGGGATGTTGGAGACGAAGGTGATGGTGGCGCCGAACTCGCCCATCGACTTGGCGAAGGCCAGGATCGCGCCGGCGATGATGCCGGGCAGGCAGAGCGGCAGGGTGATGGTCGCGAAGACCCAGAGCGGATGGGCGCCCAGGGTGCCCGCGGCCGCTTCGAGGCGCTGGTCGATGGCCTCGATGGACAGGCGGATGGCGCGCACCAGCAGGGGAAATCCCATGACGGCGCAGGCGAGTGCGGCGCCGGTCCAGCGGAAGGAGAAGACGATGCCGAACTCCTCGGCCAGGAAGCCGCCGATCGGTCCGCGCCGGCCGAAGGAGAGAAGCAGCAGGTAGCCGGTGACGACCGGCGGCAGGATCAACGGCAGATGGACCAGCGTGTCGAGCACGCTCTTGCCCCAGAAGCGTCGGCGCGCCAGCAGCCAGGCGATGGCGATGCCGAACGGCAGGCTGCAGAGCGTCGCCGTCGTGGCGATCAGGAGGCTCAGCCGTACGGCCGTCCATTCGTCCGGGGTCATGTCCTCTTCCGATCAGGAAGGCGATATAGTCCGCTGGATATAGCGCTGCGTCCAGAGCCGGGTCGCCGCCGCGAGCCCGCGCCGCAGCGCGACCAGCCCGATCACCAGCAGCGAGACCGCCAGTACCTTCTGGGCCGGGCGCGGCACCAGCTCGGGATCGAGGTTGGCGGCCAGCACGCGCATCGGATCGATCCCGTTCACCAGCCCGTACCAAGAGGCCTCGAAGATCACCGTGACCAGGGTGGCGGCGGCGGCGAGCAGGAACAGGCCCGGGAAGCCGGTGCACAGCCGCATGGGCAGCACGCGCCACAGCATCAGCCAGGCGAACAGTCCGGCGGCGAAGGCGGCCTCGCCGATCTTGACCTTCGACTGGATGAAGAAGTGCAGGAGGGCCAGCGTGACGGCCGGATAGACCAGCCAGTGCAGGCGCTTCCAGTTGCGCTTCAGCCGCTTCTGCCAGCCGTTGGTCGAGGTGATCGCCAGCGCCACCAGGGCGAGGAGGGCCACGAAGCCGATGGTGAGATAGAAGCGCTTCACGATCTCCGTGGCGACGACGATCAGGTTCCATTTCTGGTCGAGCACATAGATCAGCAGGTGGGCTGTGGCATAGAGCGCCGCCGCGACGCCCACCCATCGCCGGATGTGGATCAGCGGCGACCAGTCGAACACCGCGCGCGCCGGCGTCAGCGCCAGCGAGACCAGCAGGAACACGACGGCCGAGTCGCCGGTGGCATGGGTGGCAAGCGTCACGGAGCGTGGCTCGAGATCGCCGGCGTACCAGCGCCAGGCGAGATCGACGGCGGGCAGGCAGAGGGCGACCAGCGTCGCGAGCTTCAGCCAAAAGATGATGCGCTGATTGGACACAAGGCGACCCTATGCGATGGCTCGATCAACAGGGGGTCAAAGTTGCGTCATCGCTGGTTGCCGAACAGGAAGCGCCAGGTGCCGATCGTGGGGGCGGCTTCGATGGCGAAGGATCTGCGGCGTGTCTGCGTAAACAGGGAACGCGCGGCGGCGCCGACGGCCGCGACATCCGAGCCCTCGATCAACACGACCCACTCGGACTCGTCGGCCCTGGGATGATCCATGCTCTTGTCCTGGAGGGGCGCGTGGACCACTTCGAGATCGTTCTCGCCAACGGCGGCGCCCAGCACGCCGGGACGCGCGACCAGCTTCGGCAGCGCCACCTCGGAGAGCCACTTGATCAAGGCCTTGCGCCGGTGCGGGTCCGGCACGAAGCGCACCGTCGCCAGGGCCGCGCCCACCCCGTGCGCCTGGTCGACATGGATGCGCAGGGTCATCCGGATGAAATGCGTGAAGCGCGCCATGACCCGCTGGCTCCACGGCGTCTGGTGGTCCAGCGTCTGCAGATAGTTCGGCGTGCCGAGGATGGCGACGGTGTCGCATTCGTAGACTGCGAGATACTTGGGCTTGGCGCTCACCGCGACATAGCGCCGGCCGCGATGGAAACCCGGCAGGTTCACACGATCGTCGATGTGTTCGCGATTGTACCATTCGTTGTAGTCGCGCTCGTCCCGCGCAGCCACGTCGGTGAACGTGAGCAGCATTCCCTTGCCGAGGAGGGGCATCAAAACTCCTGTCGTGGATGCTCCGGAGCCCGTGCAATCTAGCATTTCGCCGGCGCGCCGTTACATCTTTCCTGGCAGCCCTGACGAACAACGCTTCCTCGACAGTGATCGGTGCGGAGTTTATGCAGAGATGCCATCGCCCACTTGTCCTTTGGCTCGCGATGGCTGATCGCGGAAACCAACGGGCTCGCCGCCATCGCAACCGGCGCGAGCGGCTTTCGTTAGCACTAAGGCCCTCGTGTGATCGTGTGGCGCAATGCGTCCGCCAGATTAACCAACCTGAGGTACGCCATGATGCTTTCCGGCACGCAGACACCTTCGGTCCCCACGCCCGGACTCGAAACCCTCCCGGCCCAGGTGCGAGAAATCGTCGGGAGCGTCCTCGGCATTCCGCCGGATCGGGCGCGAGGCGATGCCGCCCTCGTGGCCGACCTCGGCGCGACCAGCCTCGACTTCGTCGAGTTGGTGATGGCGGTCGAGGATGTGTTCGGTGTCGAGATCTCGGACACCGAATCCGACAGGCTGGTCACCGTCGACGACCTGGTCGCGCTCATCGACCGGGCTCGAACCAAGTAGCTCCTGCAGACGCTGAACAAGCGCCCGGCGATGCGCCGTGCCGGCTTGGCAGATCTTGTAAAGCGTGTAGGAAACATCCATATACCATCCATGTGGATGGTAAAGTGAGCGACACTCGTAGCAAGCCGCCCGAAACCGAGAAAATCACGATGAACCTCGGTCTGATCGACCTGGGGCAAATCGACCTTCTGGTGCGCGAGGGGTTCTACTCGAACCGGACCGATTTCATCCGAACCGCCATTCGGGGCCAGCTCGACCGTCATGGCGATGCGGTGAAGCAGCTCGTCAGCCGGCGGAAGCTCGAGCTGGGATTGCGCACCTACAGCCGGCAGGAACTCGAAGCCGTCCGCGAGGCCGGCGAACGACTGGACATCCAGGTCCTGGGCCTGGCCGTCATCGCCCCCGACGTGTCGGCCGAACTGGCGAGGGCGACCATCGGCTCGCTTCAGATCCTCGGAGCGCTCCACGCGAGCGACGAGGTGAAGCGCGCCCTTGGAGACCGCATGCTCTAGTCGCACGACCTCCTCCGAAGAGTCCTTTTGCCCAAAGCGTATGAGAGTACCCCCCATGATCTTACATCGTGCCGACATGTTCGAGGCGCTGCGACTGACCCGCGAAGGCAAGCTCGTCGAAGCGATGACCGTCCTGAGGGGAGGTTCCTCCAAGGCCCCTTCGCCGGACCCCAAGAACGATGAAGAACGCCAACCCGGCAACATGGGACACGCGGCTTTCATCGACGTCGTCCCGCCTGCCGATCCCACGGGCGCTTGGAGCGAAGGCGTCGCCGCCAAGAGCGACATGCGCAAAGTCCAGACCACCGGCGCGTCGTCCTTCGAGTATCACCGCGTGCAAGACGCGGCCGGCAACCGCCGCTTCAAGCTCTACACGCCGGCCGGTTACAGCAACCAGGCCCTGCCGCTGATCGTCATGCTTCACGGCTGCACGCAGTCGCCCGACGACTTCGCCGCGGGTACCCGCATGAACGATCTCGCCGACCTGCAGACGTTCTTCGTGGCCTACCCGGAGCAGCCCGAGTCGGCAAATCCCCGCAAGTGCTGGAACTGGTTCAACGAAGGCGACCAGGGCAGGAACCTGGGCGAGCCCCTCCTGATCGCCGAGATCACGCGGCAGATCATGCGCGAGTACACCGTCGACCAGGAGCGCGTCTATGTGGCGGGCATGTCCGCCGGCGGCGCGGCGGCGGCGATCATGGGGGCCACCTATCCCGATCTCTATGCCGCCGTTGGCATCCATTCGGGCCTGGCATGCGGCGCGGCGCGCGACGTTCCCAGTGCCTTCGCGGCTATGCGGCAGGGCGCTCCCGCCACGGATCGTCTTGTCCGGAACGAACCCGTAGTGCCCACCATCGTCTTCCATGGCGATCGCGACACGACCGTCAGTCCGATCAATGCCGATCAGGTCAGTGAACAGGCCTCGGGTGGACCGGGCCAATTGACGCGTCTCTCAGAAGGAAAAACTCCCGCCGGCATCGCTTTCACCTGCACGACGAGATACGACGCGAACGATCGCTGCATCGGCGAGCAATGGGTCCTGCAGGGGATCGGCCATGCCTGGTCGGGCGGAAGCGGAGACGGGTCCTTCACCGATCCGAGGGGGCCCGACGCCAGCGCCGAGTTCGTACGCTTCTTCCTGCAGCACCGACTGTCGGCGTGAGACGCCTCGATCCTTCAGGGCGTCAGGAGCCCTGCTGGGTCTCGCGTCCCTCGGATTCGAGGTTCCGCGTGGGCGTGAGCTGCACGATCAGGAAATAGAACGCCAGGGCGACCGCCCCCCACACCAGCCAGGTCCAGGGACTGGCCTTCGATTTCGGGACGGCGGCGCGTGCTGCCTTCGCAGTTGCGCCCTTCTCCGGTGTCTCGGCCTTCCGGTTCGCCTTGGTCACGGCGAGCGAGGCGACGCGGGCCTCTTTGGTCTGCGGGATGTCGGCCACGGCGCCCTCCGGCAACAAGGCCGCGAGGCGGGCCGCGGTTTTCGGGACCTCGGCGTCCGGCCCCGTCCTGTCGGGCAATCGCAGGATCGTCGCGGCCAGAGCCTCCGCTGCCGCGTCGCGGGGCAGGGATGCGAGACGGGCCGCCTCCTGCCACGGGTCGATGCCGAGCCGAGACAAGGCGGAGAGCATGGTGACCTCCGTGCCCGCCGCGTCCTGGCCCAGCGAGCCGAACAGGAAATCGTTGTAGGCCGAGTGGCCGAGTGAATATTCCGGACGCAGGGTCATCGGGCCTCCGCGGCAAGCTTTACTCGTTCGCGACCGCGAGGGCACGGGCTAGAAGCCCATGCCCCCCATGCCGCCACCCATTCCACCCATGCCGCCGCCCATTCCGCCCATGCCGCCGGCACCGCCGCCCGCATCGGGCAGCTCGGCGATCATGGCCTCGGTGGTGACGAGCAGGCCCGCCACGGAGGCGGCGCCCTGCAGGGCGGTGCGGACGATCTTCACGGGGTCGATGATGCCGGCCTTGATCATGTCGCCGTACTCACCCTTCTGGGCGTCGAAGCCGAAATTGGCGTCCTTCTGCTCCAGCAGGTGCCCGGCCACCACCGCGCCGTCGTGGCCGGCGTTCTGGGCGATCTGGCGCACCGGCGCCTGCAGCGCGCGGCGGACGATGTCGATTCCCGCCTGCTGGTCGGGGTTGGCGCCGCGGCAGTCCTTCAGCGCGCGGGTGGCGAAGAGCAGCGCGGTCCCACCGCCGGCAACCACACCTTCCTCGACCGCCGCCTTGGTGGCGTGCATGGCGTCCTCGACACGATCCTTCTTCTCCTTGACCGCGAACTCCGAGCCGCCGCCCACCTTGATGATGGCGACGCCGCCGGCCAGCTTGGCCAGCCGCTCCTGCAGCTTCTCGCGATCGTAGTCGGACTCGACCTTGTCGACCTGGGCGCGGATCTGCTTCACGCGCGCCTCGATGTCCTTCTTCTTGCCGGCACCGTCGATGATGGTGGTGTTGTCCTTGTCGATGTGGACGCGCTTGGCGGTGCCCAGCATCGCCAGCGTCACGGCCTCCAGCTTGGTGCCGAGATCGTCGGAGATCTCCTGCGCCGCCGTCAGGATGGCGATGTCGCCCAGCATGTCCTTGCGGCGGTCGCCGAAGCCCGGCGCCTTGACGGCCGCGACCTTGAGGCCGCCGCGCAGCTTGTTGACCACCAGGGTGGCCAGCACCTCGGCGTCGATGTCCTCGGCGATGATCAGCAGCGGCTTGCCCGACTGCGCCACCAGTTCGAGCAGCGGCAGCACGGTCGAGAGGCCGGAGAGCTTCTTGTCGTGGATCAGGATGTAGGGATTTTCCAGCTCGCAGCTCATCTTGGCGGCGTTGGTCACGAAATAGGGCGACAGGAAGCCGCGGTCGAACTGCATGCCCTCGACGACCTCGAGCTCGGAATCGAGCGTCGTCGCCTCCTCGATGGTGATGACGCCCTCGTTGCCGACCTTCTTCATGGCCTCGGCGATCATCTTGCCGATCGTCTTGTCGCCGTTCGCCGACACGGTGCCGACCTGGGCGATCTCCTCGCTGGTCGAGACCTTGCGGGCGCGGCGCTTCAGCTCCTCGATCACCCAGTCGGCGGCGAGGTCGATGCCGCGCTTGAGGTCCATCGGGTTCATGCCGGCGGCGACCGATCGCAGGCCTTCGCGTGTGATCGCCTGGGCCAGCACGGTGGCCGTGGTGGTGCCGTCGCCCGCGGTGTCCGAGGTGCGGGTCGCGACCTCGCGGACGAGTTGCGCGCCCATGTTCTCGAAGCGGTCGGAGAGCTCCATCTCCTTGGCGACGGTGACGCCGTCCTTGGTGATGCGCGGCGCGCCGTAGGATTTGGCCAGCACGACGTTGCGGCCCTTGGGTCCCAGCGTCACCTTCACGGAATCGGCCAGCATGTCGACCCCGCGCATCATGCGCGTGCGCGCGTCGCCGCCGAAGCGGACTTCCTTAGCGGACATGGCGTTTCGCCCCCGAGAGGTGTTCTGAATGGGTCGGTCTGACGGCAGACCTGAACGGGCCGCGGTGCGGCGCGTGTTCATAACATGGTGACGAAGAGGGGCAATGGCGAGGGATATTCTTCGAGCGTGTCCAGAAGGTGCCGCGCAATGTTTCAAAATACGTGCAACGTCGAATACCGGCGCGTCTTGATGAGCAATGACCGAAATCGATCCGGAAGTGGAGCGCCTCGAAAAAGCCGCGCAGGCCGCGCACGGGAGGTACATTCGCCTCGAGCGCTTTCATGACGTGCAGGTCGTGGAGGCGGCGCACGCACTCTGGCAGGCCGCGCTTGCCGCGCTGGACGACTGTCGCGCGAGGAAAGAACCCCGATCCCGAGATGGACTGGGTTGCGGGTAGTCCCGGTCGGGCGGAGCATGCGACACTGGAATTTGGCTCGGCGGCTCCGGCCGACAACACGAAGGGACTTCGCATGGCACGTATCCCCCGGCCGCCGAATGAGGCGCCTCGCGAGCCGCCCCCCGGATCGAAACCGACACCACCTCCCCCGATGCCGCCTTTTCGCGAACCGCCCCCTGGTCCTCCGCCTGGATGATCCGATGGCGCGGGCGCAAGGCGAGCTGTGGTCCTGGCTTTCGAACCGTACCTTGCGCCTTCCCGTTGCTTCGGATCCGCCAGGGCTGCACCGCCTGCCGCGCCGATGAAATGCACAGACTCGGCGACCGTTTGCGCGTAGGGTCGCGGCCTATCGCGGCGCAAGAGGATCCTCTCCTGCGAGACCGGGGCAACAGTGCAGACCATGTTGCATCTCGTCCAAACTTCGCCGGGCACGAGGGCAGAGACGTTGCCGGGGGAGCGTGCCAGCATCGAGGTCACGCGCCTCGCGGCGCTCGAGCAATACGCGATACTCGACACCGCGCCGGAGCCGGCCTTCGACCGCATCACCGCGCTGGCCGCCGACCTTTTCAGTGCGCCGATCGCCATCCTGGGGTTCATCGGTGCCGAGCACGTGTTCTTCAAATCGCATCATGGGCTGGACGCGACACGGGCCGACCGCGGGGATGATCCCGCGGTGCCGGTCATGATGCCCTGGCTGCGAGCGGAGTTCCCGAACGGCTTCCACGCCGGCATCCCGCTGCACGATCCCGACGGGTACGAACTCGGTACGCTGTGCGTCATCGACCGGCGATCGCGCCAGGTCGACGAGCAGCTGATGCGCCGGCTGCGTGCGCTGGGCGGCATCGCGACCGACCTGCTGGCCATGCGGCTTGCGGCGCGCCGCGCGCTGGCTCAAGCCGAGATCACGTCCAGCGAGGTCGACCACCGCGCGATGAACAGCCTGCAGTTCGTGGCGAGCTTGCTGCAGCTGCAGAGCCGAGCGTCGGGGTCGCCCGAGGTGACGCAGCAGTTGCGCGCGGCCGCCAATCGGGTGCTGTCGGTGGCGCGCGTGCATCGGACCTTCTCGACCCAGGAAACCGGCGGCCGCGTGCCGATCGCGGCCCATCTCCGCAGGCTCTGCGAGGAGCTTTCGACCAGCGTCGGCGGCGAGATCAGGCTCGAGGGTGCCGACGAGTTCGACGTGCCGAAGGAGCAGGTGCTGCCGATCGGCCTGATCGTCAACGAGCTGGTCACCAACGCGCACAAGCATGCCGGCGACCCGATCACGATCACGTTCCACCGGCTGGCCGGAAGCGATTACGAACTCTGCGTCCGCGACGAGGGTCCGGGCCTGCCCGCGGGCTTCGACGTCACGGCGACGGCAGGTCTGGGCCTCGGCATGAAGGTCGTGAACGCGCTGGCGGCCCAGCTGCTCGGCAAGGTCACGGCGCATCCCAATCCGGTGGGCCGGGGCTCATGCTTCAAGGTCGTCTTCCCGGTCGCCTGACGAAGGTTCCCTTGCTTACCCTCAGGATTCGCCACCGCACGACCTATCTCTATCACGCGCCCGTCCGCCTCGGGCCGCACCGGCTGATGCTGCGGCCGCGTGAGAGCCGGGAACTGCGGCTGGTGTCGCACGAGGTCACGGTGACCCCGGCGGCCACCGTGACCTGGGCGCACGACGTGTTCGGCAATGCCGTGGCGACGGCAGGCTTCGAGGGTCTCACCGACCGGCTGGTCGTCGACAGCGAGGCGGTGCTCACGCTGGGCGTCGATCCATGGCCGGTGTTCGACATCGCCGCCGTCGCGCTGCGCTACCCCTTCGCCTACACCGATGCCGACTGGCGCGACCTCGGCGCGCTGGTGGTACCGCAGTATCTCGATCCCGAACGCCGGCTGCTGGCCTGGGCGAAAGGATTCGTTCGCAGCGAGCCGACGGACACGCTGTCCCTGTTGAAGGACCTCAGTGCCGGCGTCGCGCAGCAGATCCGCTACCAGAGCCGCGAGAGCGAGGGGACGCAGGCGCCGCTCGAGACCCTGGCGCGCGGCCTGGGCTCGTGCCGCGACCTGGCGGTCCTGTTCGTCGAGGCGGCGCGCTGCCTGCGCTTCGGCGCACGGCTCTGCTCGGGCTATCTCTTCAGGCCGGATCGGGCGACGGGAAACTACGAAGCCGATTCCACGCACGCCTGGGCCGAGGTCTATGTCCCGGGCGCCGGCTGGATCACCTTCGATCCGACCAACCGCAGCGTCGGTGGGGCCAACCTGATCCCGGTCGCCGTCGCGCGTGAGATCTGGCAGGTGACCCCGGTGTCGGGCGACTTCATCGGCGCCAGCGACTCCTATCGCGGCCTCTGGGTCGACCTCGACGTGACGCCGCTCTGAAAGCGGCCTCGAGCGCGGCCGGGATCAGGGCGCCTTGCGCGCCTTTTCTCCGACCACGATTCGTATGGCGGCGTCGGTCGGGCTGGGGGTCTGCGGCCCGTTGAGGGTGCCGCGGAACCGGCCCCAGTTCGCCGGCCAGTCGCCCTTGCTGGCGTTGAGGCCGGCCGTGCCCAGCGCGTCCACCAGGGCGGCGGCGGCCTCGTGGGTGGCCGGGTCGCTGCCGTCCCGGACCAGCACGACGACGCCGAAAATGCCGGCCACGCCACCCCAGGTCCAGGTCTGCGGCACCCAGCCGGCCTGGCCGAGGTCGGCGGAAATCGTCGCGCCGATGGCGGGGGCGTCGGTGATCTGGCCCAGCAGGAAGATCGCGGCCGGGGTGCCGGCATATCTCTGCAGGCTCGCCACGAACGGCGGGAGCGGGGGGGCCGGCGCGGCCACAGTCTGCGGGGGCGCTTCGGGGATCGGCTCTGGGGCCACCTCGGGCGCCGGCTCGGGGGCCCGCGTGGCCGCGTCCTTCACCATCTTCCCGAGATCGGCGAGACGCCGCCGGATTTCAGCCGCATCGAACAGCGGCGGTCGGGCGGTGTCGGGGGCGGCCTTGCCCATCGGCGGCGCCTGAGCTGTGCGCTCTGTCGCCTCGCGGGCGGCCTTCTCCGAGGCCGCGGCCCGCTCGCGCGCCAGGTCCGCTTCCAGCGCCAGCGCCGCCGCCCGATCCCGTGCGGCGGAGACCTCGCGCTCGAGCCTGGCCGTCCGGTCTCGCGCCGTGGCGATCTGCTGTTCGAGGCTGCTCACCTGTTCGCGCGCCGACGAGGCCTCGCGCTCGTGCTGCGCGGCCAGGCTTTCGAGGCCTTTGTAGCGATCGAGTGTCGACTGTTCGTGAGCGCGCACGGCGCCGCTGTAGCGAAACGACAGGAAGGTCGTGATGCCCAGCGCCGCCACGGCGAGGATGGTGACGACGAGGCTCACGATCATGGCTCTGTCCATGATCGACGCCCATCCCCGAACCTGATCGATGTCCATGTTCACCGGCTTGTTGGAGCGCATGCCAAGCCCGTGCCCTCACCGCACTCGATTAACAATCGGCAAATCGCCGCCCGCCGGTGAATTGTCGTGACAAATCGGAGGCATGGCCCGCGCCTGCCTGGTCTATGCGCCGGGCACTTCGGACGAACGCACGCGGCGTATGGCGTTGCCCTATGGACGGCGGAGCTGCCTGTCTAGGCGCGCCGGCCCTGGAGGACGACAGCCCGACCCTCTTCCTTGAGTCGAACTGTATCCGCTGCGAGCTGTGTCCATCCACGTCGCGCGCAATCCTTCGCGATAGCCTCCACTTCGAAGAAGCCGAGACGCATGCGTGACGCGACGGTATCGAGCATCCGCCAGGAGCCGGCCGACATGCCGGGCGTTTCCTCCGCTAGAGCGGCGCAGAAGGCGCGCGCACGGTTATCCGGAACGGAAGGCGTAGACATAGGCGACTCCTAGGCGGCTCGCGGCGGCTGAGTTTTGCAGCGCCCCGGTTGCGTTCGGCTTCGTGAGGCGCTGCGTCACCCTATGTCAGATCGGAGAGACTGCCGTCGACACTCTTCGTCGCGATATCCACATCGCTTGTCGCCCACGATGTCGCGTCCGCCTGCGGGAGCCGGACAGGATCATGCGATGCGAACCATGTCAGATCTAATGGCTTGGTTATCCTGCTGGTGCGGCGGAGTCGTGTCCCAACGCGCCAGCTTGTCGTCCTCGAAGAAGCCGATACGCTCAATGCGCGCCATTCGGCAATCGGATGCGGAGGCATAGGTGGCGTAGCAGTCGGGGGGCGCGCGATCCCGCCCTCGGTCAGAGGTTTCGTCCAGCATCCGTCAGGGAAACACGACGGGTGGTGCGATTGAACAGTCGGAGGCCGAGTTGGCGCTCGAGCTTGCCGATGACGTTGCTCAGTGCGGTGGTCGACAGGCCAAGTCCCCGCGCCGCTGCCCGGAACGATCCGCGCCGCGCAATGGCGAGGACAGCACCAAATTCGATCAGACCCCGTTTTGACCGTTGTCCCGATTTTCGCAACACTCCATGCCGGTTTGCCCCGATTATCGTGAGGAATCGTTGTCGCTAAATCAATCTCCTCACGTCAAGGAGCCGAGCGATGTCGATCGAACTACCCAAACCCATAGCCGACTATGTTGAGGCCAACGCACAGCTCGATGTGGATGGCATGCTGAGGCCTTTCGCCGCCGATGCGCTCATCCTGGACAACGGAAAACGTCACAAGGGCCACGCCGAGCTGCGAGCCTTGTTTGAAGACGAGGTGATTGCGGTCAAGGCCATCTTCACGCCGGACACTATTCGCGAAGAGAACGGTCGGGTCGTGGCCGAAGGCCCCGCCCATGGCGACTTCAAGGGCAGCCCCATCCGCTTCACCTATCGCTTCACGCTCGAACACGAAGCGATCAAAGCCTTGGAGATCACGATATGACCATCAAGGCTGATCCGACCGAGTTCGCGGGAAAGCGCGTGCTCATCAGCGGCGGCACGAAGGGTCTGGGCCGCGCCACCGTCGACCGCTTCCTGGCTGGCGGCGCCCGGGTGATCACCGCCGCCCGGGGAAACGCTGAGCCCATCGACGGCGTCGAGTTCGTGCAAGCGGACTTGACGACGGCGAAGGGAGGGGAAATCCTGGCCAAAGCCGCGCTTGAGCATTTGGGCGGCGTCGACATCCTGGCCCATGTGATTGGCGGTTCGTCCTCGCCGGGCGGCGGCTTTGCTGCCCTGACGGACGATCACTGGCTCGCCGAGCTCAACCTGAACCTTCTTGCCACGGTCCGCCTTGATCGCCTCCTCGTCCCGCAGATGATCGAGCGGGGCGCCGGCACAGTGGTGCACGTCACCTCGATCCAGTCGGTCCTGCCTCTTCCTGAGGCGACCACCGCCTACGCCAGCGCCAAGGCCGCGCTGAGAACCTACAGCAAGTCGATCTCCAAGGAACTCGGGCCGAAGGGTGTGCGGGTCAACGTCGTGTCCCCCGGCTGGATCATGACCGAGTCGTCCGTGGACCTGTTGAAGCGTCTGCAGGCCGCCAATGGCGGCACGATCGAGGCGGCGCGGCAAGTCGTCCTCGACAGCCTGGGCGGCATCCCGATCGGGCGCGCGGCCGAGCCCTGTGAAGTCGCCGACCTCATCGCCTACCTGGCCTCCGATCGCGCCGCGGCGATTCACGGCGCCGAGTTCGTCATCGACGGCGGCACCGTTCGGACCGTCTGAAGACTTGCCCCGACGTTTGCCCTTCGTGGCGGACGTCGGGAAGCGGCTCCGGGTTAGGAATGACAGAGGGGCGGGATTCGAACCCGCGGCCGGCGAGAGGATTGTTTCGTCCCGCCGCAGCCGCCGCTTGGTCTATGCTCCCGGGTCCGCGGGAGGAAAAACCATGAAAATCGCCAGGATCGAGGATCTGCATTGCGACGCCGGCTGGCGCGACTTCTCGTTTCTCAAGGTGATGACCGATGACGGGCTGGTCGGCTGGTCCGAATACAACGAAGGCTATGGCAGTGCCGGCCTCACCGCCGTCATCCGGCGCATGGCGCAGGGGCTGGTCGGCCAGGATCCGCGTCCCGTCGAGCGCATCATGTCGACGCTCTATGCCGTCACCCGCCAGGCGCCGGGCGGCATCAACCAGCAGGCGATGGCCGCCATCGAGAACGCCCTGATCGATGTAAAGGCCAAGGCGCTGGGCATCCCGGTCTGCGAGCTGTTCGGCGGGCCGGTGCGCGATCGCCTGCCGCTCTACTGGTCGCATTGCGGCAGCTACCGGTTCCGCAACGCCGAGGTCATGGGCGTCGAGCCGGTGCGCTCGCTCGACGACCTGGTGACGCTCGGCCGGCATGTGAAGGAGAGGGGCTTCAAGGCGCTCAAGACCAACATCTTCCGCTTCGATCTCGATCCGCCCAACATGTACCAGCCGGGCTTCGGCCGCAGCCCCGGCGGGCCTGAGCTCAACGCCGACGGCGCCGTGCTGGGTGCGATCTCCGACGGGCTGGCGGCCTTCCGCCAGGGTGCAGGACACGAGATGGGCATCCTTCTCGACACCAACTTCAACTTCAAGACCGAGGGTTACATCAAGGTCGCGCGGGCCTGCGAGCCCTACAACCTGTTCTGGATGGAGATCGATTCCTACGATCCCGAGGGGCTGCGCCTGATCCGCGACCGCGCCTCCATGCCGATCGCCTCCTGCGAATCGCTGTTCGGCCGCCGCCAGTTCAGGCCCTTCTTCGAGAACCGCTCGATCGACGTGTCGATCATCGACGTGCCGTGGAACGGGCTGGCGGAGTCGCTCAAGATCGCGTCCATGGCCGAGGCCTACGAGATCAACTGCGCGCCGCACAATTTCTACGGCCACATGTCGACCCTGATGAGCGCCCATCTCTGCGCCGCCATGCCGAACTTCCGCATCATGGAAATCGATATCGACGACGTGCCGTGGAAGGACGATCTGGTGACTCACCCGCCGGTGATCCAGAATGGCGAACTGATCGTGCCCACCCGGCCCGGCTGGGGTGCCGACATCAACGAGGAGGCGGTCAAGGCGCATCCGCCGCAGAACCCGCATCCCTGAGAGGACTGAAGACATGGTCTACGAGTTTCGCACCTACACGCTGGCGCCCGGCAAGATGCCGGAATACCTCAAGGCCGCCGAGACGATCGGCCGCCCGGCCCGCGGCAACAATTACGGCGTCAACCACGGCTACTGGACGTCGGAGTTCGGCGCCCTGAACCAGATCTGGCATCTGTGGAAGTACGACAGCTACGAGGAGCGCACGCGCCTGCGCACCGAGCTGCAGAAGAACAAGGACTGGACCGAGAAGTACATCCCGATCGTGCGCACCTGCGTGGTCCGCCAGGACCTGCGCCTGATGAACACCGTGGTCGACATAAAGCCGGACGACGGCACCACCGGCAACATCTACGAACTGCGCATCTATCGCTGCGGCCTGGGCGGCGCGGTGCAGTACGGCAAGGACTTCAAGGAAGTCCAGGCGGCGCGCGAGAAGTACTCGCCGATTTGGGGCGCCTGGACGGGCGAGTTCCCGCAGCCCAACGAGTGGATCCATCTCTGGCGCTACAAGAACCTGCAGGAGCGCTTCGAGGCCCGCGCCGCGGCGATGAAGGATCCGGCATGGCAGGCCTATCTCGCCAAGGGCCCGGCCAAGCTGCAGGAAATGCATTCCACGCTGCTGCTGCCGACGAACTATTCGCCGCTGAAATAGTAACGACGTCGTTGTCATCCTGAACGCAGGCGAAGGATCCTTCGCCTGCGGCTCAGGATGACTTTTTCTTGTGAGTACGCGCATGGACACGTTCGACGACAGCCTTGCCTTCGTGAAGTTCGGCGTGGGCCAGCCGGTGACGCGCAAGGAGGACCCGACCCTGCTGCGCGGCGAGGGCCGCTACACCGACGACATCAATCTTCCGGGCCAGGCCCATGCGGTGATGGTGCGCAGCCGCAACGCGCACGGATTGCTGAAGGGCATCGACACGTCCGAGGCTAAACGCATGCCGGGCGTGCTCATGATCCTCGCGGCCGCCGATCTCGACGAGGCGGGCTTCGGCCCGCTGGTGTGCCCGCTCAACATCCCACAACGGGACGGCACGCCGATGAAGCGGCCGCCGCGCTGGTCGCTGGCCAAGGGCAAGGTGCGCTTCGTGGGCGAAGTCGTGGCCATGGTCGTGGCGGAGACGGCCCTGCAGGCCAGGGACGCCGCGGAAGCCGTGATGCTCGACATCGAGGAACTGCCGGCCGTGACGAGCCCCGAAGCGGCGCTGGCCGAAGGCGCGCCGCAGATCCATGCCGACGCCCCGGGTAATCTCGTGCTCGATTTCCACTTCGGCGACGCCGACGCTGTCGCCAAGGCTTTCGCGGAGGCAGCCCACGTCACCAGACTCGAGATCGATTCCCAGCGCATCGTGGTCAATGCCATGGAGCCGCGCTCGGCCATCGGCTCCTACGATACGGCAACGGACCGCTGGGTGCTGAACGTCGGCTGCCAGGGCGTGTTCGGCCTGCGCGGCGGCCTGGCCAACGACGTGCTGAAGGTGACGCCCGACAGGCTCCATGTCCTCACCGGCAATGTCGGCGGCTCGTTCGGCATGAAGGCGCCGCCCTATCCCGAGTATGGCCCGCTGCTGCTGGCGGCGAAGAAGCTCGGCCGCCCGGTGAAATGGACCGACGAGCGGTCCGAAAGCTTCCTGTCGGATCATCATGGTCGCGACCACGAGCGCGTCGCCGAGCTGGCGCTCGACAAGGAGGGCAGGTTCCTCGCCGTGCGGCTCACCGGCTACGGCAATGCCGGCGCCTATATCTATCCGCCGATGCCGGCCACGACGAACGCGGTGAAGAACCTGATCGACGTCTACCGGACGCCGGCCATGGAGGTGAATTCGAAGATCGCTTTCACCAACTGCACGCCGGTCGCGGCCTATCGCGGCGCGGGCCGTCCCGAGGGCAACTATTTCATGGAGCGCCTGATCGACACGGCCGCCCGCGAGATGGGCATCGACGGCATCGAGCTGCGGCGGCGCAACCACATTGCGCCGGAGCAGATGCCGTACAAGTCGCCAGCCAACAATCTCTACGATTCGGGCGAGTTCCGCGCCATCCTCGACGAGACGCTGCAGATCTCCGACTGGGACGGTTTCGCGGCCCGCCAGGAAGAGAGCGCCAGGCGCGGCAAGCTGCGCGGCCGCGGCGTCGGCAGCTATCTCGAAGTGACGGCGCCCGCCGGCAAGGAGCATGGCGGCATCCGCTTCGAGCCCGACGGCGATGTCACCATGCTGAGCGGCACGCTCGACTATGGCCAGGGCCATGCCTCGGCCTTCGCCCAGGTGCTGACCGGCCTTCTGGGCATTCCGTTCGAGCGCTTCAAGCTGCTGCAGGGCGACAGCGACCAGCTGAAGGCCGGCGGCGGCACCGGCGGTTCGCGGTCGGCGTTGGTAGGCGCCGAGGCGTTCCTCGAAGCCAGCCGCAAGGTGATCGACCAGGGCAAGCAGATCGCCGCGCACGTGCTCGAAACCGCGGTCGCCGACATGGAATTCGACAAGGGCCGCTTCAGGATCGCCGGCACGGATCGCAGCATCGGCATCCTCGAACTGGCGCAGAAGCTGCGCGACGGTCTCGCGCTGCCCGACGACGTGCCGCAGACGCTCGATGTCGCGCATGTCTCCGACACGCCGCCCTCGTCGTTTCCCAACGGCTGTCATGTCTGCGAGGTCGAGATCGATCCCGAGACCGGCACGATCGAGCTGGTGCGCTACTTCATGGTCAACGACTTCGGCACGGTCATCAATCCGCTGCTGGTCGAGGGCCAGGCGCATGGCGGCGTCGTGCAGGGCCTGGGCCAGGCGATCATGGAGCGCACCGTCTACGACGAGCAGGGCCAGCTGCTGACCGGCTCCTTCACCGACTACGCCCTGCCGCGGGCGCAGGACGCGCCGAGCTTCACCATCCAGAGCCATCCCGTGCCGGCCAAGACCAACACGCTCGGCGTGAAAGGCTGCGGCGAGGCGGGCTGCGCGGGCGCCCTGCCGTCGATCATGAACGCCATCGTGGATGCGATGGGCGGCAAGCACATCGACATGCCGGCCACGCCGGAGAAGGTGTGGCGGGCGCTGAATTCAGACTGACAGTCCGGTATTCTTGTCATCCTGAGCGAAGCGAAGGATCTCGCGCCCGCTCGGGAGCCGGCTGGTCGCTCCGCAAGGTCCTTCGCTGCGCTCAGGACGACGGTGGTTTTTGCGACGAGGACGCTTAACCCTTTGCCTCGATCTCGATCGTCTTCTTGACCGCGGGGCGTTCCAGCATGCGGGCGTGGTGGGCTTCGAGTGCGGGGAAGTCGCCCGGCTGGCGTTCGAGCTGGTCGCGGAAGCGCCAGTAGACGCGGAACAGGTGGATGTCGGCGATCGAATAGTGATCGTGCAACACCCATTCACGATCGCCCAGCCGCTTGTCCGCCACCGCGTAGAGGTTGCGCGCCTCGGCGACGCCCTGCCGGATGGCCGGATGGATCGTCGAGGCGACATAGGACATCCACGAGATGGCCTGTGCTTCGGCCTCGATGTCGCCCGCCGGCAGCAGGCCGGCCGCGGGATAGGTGCGGGCGAGATAGTAGAGGATGGCCGCCACCTCGGTGAGCGGACGGCCGTCGATCATCAGCACCGGAACCTTGCCCGCGGGATTCACTGTGAGGAATTCGGGCGTGCGCGTTTCTTTTCGCGGCACCGAAACCGCCTTCTTGTCGAACGTGGCGCCGACTTCGTGGAGGGCGATGTGGGCTGCCATGGAGCTGGAGCCGGGCGAGTAATACAGGGTGAGCATGGCCGACCGTACCACGCCTGTCATCGCGGTCGAAGGTTGGTTATCCTGCCGGCATGATCACTCTACTGCTGTCGTCCCACGCGCAGCGTCTCTGGGGCGAGCGCATTGCGGCCGCCGTGCCGCCGGGCACGCTGTCCTTCCTCACCGCCGAGGAGGCGCTGGCGGCCGAGGGGCCCAGCGCCGCCGACATCGCCTTCATGACCCGGGAGGTCACCGGCAAGTCCAGTCCCAGCCATCCGACGCCCGAGCTGCAGGGCTTCGACGCTGTGGTGCGAAAGTCGCTGAACCTGAAATGGCTGCAGATCCATCCGGCCGGCGCCGAACGCCCGATCTATCGCGAGCTGCGGGCGCGGGGCGTCAAGGTAACGACCGCCTCGGGTGCCACGGCGGTCACCGTGGCGCACAGCACG
>JAESFK010000180.1_pt1 | contig 45815 bp, 40 predicted proteins | sample 9269391 | NCBI WGS metagenome assembly JAESFK01 (sample SAMN14506231, study PRJNA617097) | algae metagenome | isolation source: Drouetiella hepatica UHER 2000/2452 and co-occurring heterotrophs from... | place: Slovakia: Slovak Paradise National Park, Hrabusice, Kosice Region | collected 2000-01-01
CTGTGCGACGAGTATCACAAAGGTCTGCAAAGGCTTCGACAATGGCAAGTTGGGACATCTGGTATCACAGTTGGAGAGATGACATAACTACCCTATCAAGCACTTAACTAGAATGAAATAGCCCTGGCTTTCCAACGATATCTCCATCAAATGCAGTGAGGGCTGGTAGAGATAGAGAGCTTTTACTTATCTTGCATAAGGTTCTGTCCGAGGTGGAAACGTCTACACAGGCTTTTAATGGTCTCTGTGCTGCTGTGCGGTATGCTATTAAAAGACAAATTGCTCGAAGTGGGGTTATTCCTCAACTTTCAGAATCAGCAGGCTCACACTTAAAAGCCATTGAATTTATTGATGCATTTGTCATTAGATCGATTGAGGGGCAGGTTGCTGCAATTGTAGCAGGGGCTGTCCTATCTATGTATTTTGATCAGTTTGAAGGTTTTGAGGTTATTGTTCATCCGGTCAATCAGAGTGGTGCTTCTTCCAATGAAGTAGCAGATATAGACATCAAGAAGAACGGTAAGATTTTTGTGGTATTCGAGGTTAAAGATAAGCAGTTCAATGAGCAGGATGTTGACCATGCTGCTTTCAAAGCCAGTCAGTACGGCTTGAATTCAATCACATTTGTTATTGGAGTCAATGGAATATGCATCGGCTCATCTCTTGAGCAGGTTGCGAAAACTGTTTTGCTTGCGAGAAGCGTCAATGTTATTTTTGTTGATCTTGTCTCCTTCATGAGATCAGTAATTGCATTATGTCCAGAGCTTTCTTTTGCCACTTTTTTTGCAAAGCTTCGGTACTATGCGATCGGTGCTCGGGTCAGGGATGAAGTTTTTGAGCATATTGAGTATGTTTCTCAATTCATGCAAGTCTTGTCGAACCTGCCATCTAATCCATTGGAGAAGACGGAATAATGATGGTTGACGGGGTACGGAGATTTCTTGCTATGGCTCCACGTTGACGATACACATTTAAACCTGCCAGACGCGCGGCACACAGCCCGATCGCCCTGCATAAACCGGACGCAGCAGGTGCCAGACTTGCGTGAACCAGTGGCGGACTTCGGTGGTGGAATTGCCTCGGTAGCGGCAGAGCAAGCCCGACATGAGGCGCGTGGCTCCGGCTTGGCTGTTAGAGGACGGAGAGGACGGGAAGAGCGATCGCGCTTTTGTCACCAGTTCTGGATCAACGATTTGTCCGATAAAAGCAAAACTGCCGATGACCGGGTAGCCCGCCAAACCGTGGGAGCTGTCTAGCATTTCGCCCCCGCCTGTCAAATATTGTGGGTCAATCCACAGCAGTCGCCCCTGCTGCCAGACTTCTGTGCGCGATCGCCATTCGCCTGTCGAGAATTTCTCGCCCCGTGCCGTGCGCCCCAATCGCGTGATCTCCCATCCTGTCCAGATGGCGTTTGCCTCTAGCTCAACGCGTAAATCCTGACGGTAGATTGCGCCATCAAAGACAATTGTCTCCTGCGGAAACCATTCCAGGCTCGATCCGGCGGCTAAGTGAATCTGGGTCGTTTGCTGAGCTGTTGCACCGCTGCTGCGATACACTTTGGCGGCTGAGGCGGTTGTCACCAAGGCAAGGGCTTGAGGATGGAGGCGAATGTTGAGAGAGAGGCGATCGCCCCCCACCATTCCCCCTGCGGTGTGCAGCATCACGGTATGGCAGACTTCGCGCCCTTCTGGGTAAAACGGTCGCTGCACCTTCAGGGGAGCCTGCATGTGGCTGTGGCTGAGTAGGGTTTCACCTGAACCTGTTTCACCGCCTGTTTTACCTAAGTGGCTAAACTCTAGCTGGAGCTGTCCCTGCCAGTGTTCAGGAGTGGAAGCGAGAGTATCGGATTGCGGCTTACTGAGACTCAAGGGGCGATCGATCTGACTTCAAAACAGCACTTTAAAACAGCAGCTCTGCCGCACCTTCAACTAGCGTCAGGGATTTCTCTCCTCTGGGCATCTGCGGCAAACGAACGATCGTCTGTGCCGGAAATGCTGGCAGCGTCTGGTGCGGCTCAAATCGATTATGCACGATATAACGCTGACTTACGCCTAAATCGGCAAGGGATTGCGTCAGGCGCTCAGCTTCGGCAACGATCGCCGTCTGTGCTTGCAGCACGCCAATAAACTCAGTATGGTTAGCATCTTTCAGTTTTTTCTGGGTCTGCATGACGCGCTGACGCAGGGTGCGGAGCCGCCCCATGAGTTCGGTGCGCCCGACTGAATCTTGATATTTAATCCAGAGCTTGAAGATCCAGGAAAGCCAGTCAGCCAGAGCGGTGGGCATTTCCAGAAACCGTAGCAAATGTCCGGTGGGTGCGGTGTCTAAAACAATTAAATCTTGTTTTCCTTGCTCTAGCAGCTCCATGACCTTAATGAGTGACAGCATCTCGTCAATGCCGGGAAGCGCCTGAGCCACGATTTGCCGCCATGCCTGGGGCGTGTAGGCAATTTGCAGCGACTCATCGCCCGTATCGCCGCTCATCATCGCCGCCAACTCCCAGAGGTAGTCTTCTCGAAACTGCTCTAAAACCTGCTTTGCGTCTATCTCTTGGGCGCTGAGATTGGTCGAAATCTGTGTCGGCTGATGGGTAAGCGACATTCCCAAGGCATCCCCCAGAGAGTGCGCTGGATCGATGGAAATGACGCGAATGTTTTTGTCGGGATGGGCTGCCGCCAAATGCCACGCGATCGCCCCGGCCACGGTAGTTTTGCCCACGCCCCCTTTGCCGCCTACGAGAATCAGCCGTCGTCCTTCGGTCAGGAAATTGGGCAAGCTGGGTAGCAGCTTTGTGGGTAGGGCAAATGGGGCAGCGATCGCAGGAGTCAGCCGGAACGCAGAGGCAGGCTGAATCTGGGACATCAGAGAATCGATCGCCGCGAATCCTACAGGCTCTTGCGGCTGCTGGGGCACGCCGAGGACGGGCTGAAGGTCGTCCTGAATCCCCTCAAACTGAATCGCCTCAAACTTAGCCAATAGCTCCTGCTGTTCTGGAGTAGCGCGATCGAGGTGAATATGATTCACAAACAGTCCACCCACCGGAATCTGAAGCGTATGAAGGGCATCAATAAATCGCCGAGTTTCCAAATAGCTCATCGGCTCTGGAATTGCCACGACGCAACAGGCGGTTCGCACGGGGTCTTGCAGGAGCTGCCGTCCAGAGGCGAGATCTGCCTTCATCTCCGTAAGGAAGCGATCGCTTTCATCGGCAACATAAGATCCGGCAAAGCGCTGCGTCATGACTCGATGCTTTTCTTGGAATAAATCTAGCGCTCCCAGAAAGCCGTCCAGAAAGTCCATCAAGCCAAATAGGTTGAGCGTATGTCCGCTAGGAGCCATGTCCACCACGACGCGATCGGCAACCTGCTCCCGCAACAGCCGCTGAATTTCTAGAATCCCCATTAGCTCATCCAGACCCGGCCAGCTCAGATCCCAAATAGGGCTGAGGTCTTCACCCTCCACAAAGCTGCCTCGCTCTACCAAAATCTCTAATACCTTGCCGTAGTCGGCTTTGAAGGCTTGTAGTAGCGCCTGGGCATCAAGCGATCGCACCTGGAGGTTAGGCAGATCCGACATTGCCTGGGGCACATCTCCTACAGCTATCTGCAAGACATCGCCTAGCGAATGCGCCGGGTCGGTGGACAGCAGCAAAACTTGCTCTGTGGGAAAGCGTTGCGCCCATCTACGCGCAAATCCACAGGACAGGGTGGTTTTGCCTACGCCTCCTTTGCCGCTAAACAGAGCTAAACGCAGAGGATCAAAGTGATTCATAAAATTGGCTCACTAAATGGGCTTACTGAAGGGGCTTGCTGAAGGAGCAGATGGAAGGGACAAAAGGCTAGGTTGGGCGATCGCTCCGGAAATTTACGGAGCTGGAATCCGCTACACAGCTTAGGTTTATCGGTAAATCAACAGTTAAGAACCTCAACAGAGTCAGCCATATTGATCTATAAGGTACGCTGTTGATTCTTTAAGAGCTGCCGTTTTAGCCCTTATTGCTATAGTTCCCGCGCTGATGCCCACTATCGCGCCACAAAATGATCCCGTGAATATTTCCTATGAACATCTCCCCACTGAACGGCAGACCTGGACGCAACAACAGCGGTCGAGAGATTGAGTGTCTTCAGGCAAAGGTTGCTCTTCTAGAGCAGCTTTTAGCAACCCATGAACAGGAAACGATCGAAAAATCAAATCGCCTGGAAAAGGCAATTGCAGATCTACAGGTTCATGCTCAAAAGCTAGCTGAATCTGAGCAGGCATTGCGACGCTCTGAAGCTGCTTCTACAAGACAATCCCAGCAGCTCCAAAAAACGCTGCGCGAGCTTCAGCATGCTCAAGCCCATCTGGTTCAAACTGAGAAGATGTCTAGCTTGGGGCAGATGGTGGCGGGAATTGCCCATGAGATTAACAACCCCGTGAACTTTATTCATGGCAATATCCCTCCCGCAGAGCGATACATTGAGGATCTGCTCCTGCTGCTAAACCTATATCAGCGTCATTATCCGTTGCCTAGCTCAGAGATCGAAAATATGATTGCGGCGATCGATCTAGAGTTTCTTAGGCAAGACTTACCCTGTCTGCTGCAATCTTTGCAGTTAGGAGCCGATCGCATTCGACAAATTGTTTTATCTCTCCGCAATTTTTCACGCCTTGATGAGGCCGAAAAGAAACCTGTTAATCTGCATGATGGCATCGACAGTACGCTTTTGATTTTACAGTCTCGCCTCAAGGGCAAGTCTCACGGCAAGTCTCAGGGTTCAGCCATTCAAGTTATTAAGGAATATGGCATACTGCCCCCTGTCGAATGCTATGCAGGTCAGCTCAATCAGGTATTTATGAATATTCTCAGCAATGCCATTGAGGCGCTAGAAGATGCGACGGCTACCTCTGTCTGCGATTCTCCCACAATCACTATTACAACTTCTCTAGAGCAGGCTACAGATAATATTAATAAAGGCAATATTAATAGCCCTACCGCAGTTCTGATTCGTATCTGTGATAATGGCGCTGGCATTAGAGAGTCTGTTCTAGAACACTTGTTTGAGCCGTTTTTTACAACTAAGCCTATTGGCAAAGGCACAGGGTTAGGGCTATATATCAGCTATCAGATTGTGGTGGACAAGCATCATGGTTCCTTGAAATGTATCTCAGCACTCACTCAAGGCACCGAATTTCAGATTAGAATTCCACTCCATTAAACGTGTGAACTTACCTGTCTGCAACTCCACTGCATGGGACGCAACTTTTATGTATGACCTGACTAAGTTTACGCTCAAAAATATGACCGAGTGTGGAGCCGATCTGCGGAAGCTCGGTTCTGGAGCAGACAGCATGGAAGAAGTGAGCGATCGCATAGTTCGCTATCTCTATGAGCAGTTTGTTGATGAGCAGACCGATCGCCCTGCCTTTGCACTGGTTCGCTTCTTCAAGACCCATCTCTATGGGGAGCTAGAGGCGAGTTTGCAACAGCATCTGACTGCCGCATCGCCAGATCAGCCCAGCGATGTTCTTAAGTGTCTGACGCTCCTGGCAACGGTGGGAGATCAGCCAGCGTGGAATTCTCGTTACGCATCAGAAGGGCATCAGGTGATTCCCTTGGCCAGCGAGCAGATTGTGGCACAGTCGCCGATGATTTCTCAGCTCATCAAACAGTTTGGCTTAGAAACAAGCAGCGTTCTGTCGCCCGACCCTGAGCTGCTAGTAGATTTGGAACAAAAAACCTTTAATGTGTTCCATGTGCCAGCGGCGATCGCCAGTCCTTATGTGCCCGCTCAACAAGAGTTTGTGATTCCTTGCGGCATTCAGTCGGTGCTAGGGTTTGGCGGTATGCTGCCGTCGGGTAATATCATTGCCGTCATTCTGTTTTCAAAAGTGCCTATCTCCAGAAATACGGCTGATATGTTTAAAACTTTGGCTCTCAATACCAAAATGGCGGTATTGCCGTTCGATCGGGGCACTATTTTTAGGAAGTGACTCGATGAGCTGGGTCGAAAACAGAGCAAACTTGGGTTATGTTTGTTTTGAATCTTGACCTTGCCCATTCAGAGTTATGCGAAATAGACAAACCCAGGAAAGATCCAGGTGAATCAGAGAGGGCTAAGCATCAAAGTTGAGCAGCTCAAAGCGCAGGTCGCCGCTTTGGAACAGCTCTTGGAGGTTTATGAGCGGGAAACGATTGAACAGTCTGACAGGCTTGAAAAAGCGATGGAAACTGTTCAACAACACGCCCAACAGCTCGCCCACTCTGAGGCTGCCCTACAGGTCTTGAAGTCTATTTTAGACAGTATGGGAGAAGGGGTAATCGTGGCTGATCAGCAGAGCAAACTGCTGTTTGTCAATCCGGCGGCAGAGCAAATTTTGGGCGATCGCCATGTCTTGCTCCAAAGTGAGGGGCGAGAAGAGCCTCTAGAATCGTTACTCCAGCCTGATCGGATCACGCCCTATGCGATTGCAGATTTGCCGCTCATTCGAGCCATTCGCGGAGAGTCTGTCGATGCCACTGAAATGTATGTTTGCCCTATCCTAGAAGCACAGGGCACAGAAGGCATCTGGCTGCGGGTAACAGCACGCCCCATTCGTGGAGAAAACGGCAGCTTGCGGGGAGGCGTGGCTGTTTTTCACAACATTACAGCCATCAAGACTACGGAAGATGCCCTACGCCAATCGGAAGCGCGATCGCGGCAGCAAACCCAAACCCTAGAGCAAACCTTACGAGAGCTACAGCAAACCCAGGCTCAGCTCGTGCAAACCGAGAAAATGTCGAGTTTGGGTCAGCTCGTCGCGGGAGTTGCCCACGAGATCAATAACCCTGTCAATTTCATCCACGGCAATATCTTTCCCGCAGAGCAATACATCCAAGATTTGCTGGCGCTCATTGACCTCTATCAGCAGCATTATCCCGATCCAGTTGCCGAAATTCAAGCCGAGACTGAGCGAATCGATCTGCCCTTTGTCGCAGAAGATCTGCCCAAATTACTGCAATCGCTGAAGATGGGTGCCGATCGCATTCGGCAGATTGTCCGATCGCTGCGCAACTTTTCCCGTCATGATGAGTCCGATATGAAGCCTGTTGATATTCATGAGGGCATCGACAGTACGCTGATGATATTGCGCGATCGCCTGAAGTCTAAGTCAGAGCTTCCGAGCATTGTGGTGTGCAAAAGCTATGGGGCGCTGCCCTCAGTGGAATGCTATGCAGGGCAGCTTAACCAGGTGTTCATGAATATCTTGTCGAATGCGATCGATGCTCTGGAGATGGGCGTTGGTCGTCGATCGCTGGCTGCGACATCGGCAGATAAGACATCGGCGGATGTGACACGCTATCCCCATTCTGCAACTCCGACCATCCAGATTCAAACGGAAAAAAGGGATTCTCGCGTGATCATCCGCATTGCAGACAATGCAGGCGGTATGCCCGAAGACGTTCGGACAAGATTATTTGATCCGTTCTTCACCACAAAGCCGATCGGTAAAGGCACAGGATTAGGGCTTTATATCAGCTATCAAATTGTGGTAGACAGGCATGGTGGAACCTTGACCTGCCGATCGGAACCAGAGCAGGGAACAGAATTTTGCATTGAAATTCCTATTTTGCCTGCTTCTAGCGATCGCAAATCTCATCTCTCTGAGCCAGACATTAGCGCTCCCTTCACATTCAGCCACAATGGTTAGAGCTTAAGGTGTTGAAGCTCTGAATGTTGTGGTTGTGATTTAGATTAAGACAGGACTTACGCATTTTTGTTATGTGTGGTGGGCGCAGCCCACCACACATAACAAAAATGCACTACAGCTAGAGGGCTTGCGTAAGTCCTATAAGATCCTTGACCTGCGTTGAGTGTCAATTTTAGGCGGTCTATTTTATGAAAGTTGCCTGAACCGATCCTTCGTGCGCTTCATTTCAACTCGGCGCTCCAGCCTGGAATTAAATTCCATCAGGAGAATCAAAACTGTATCTTGTTGTGATAACTCAGTCATCCCTTTTCAGTACGCTGGGTGTAATGAAGTCAGGTCAGCTGCCAATTTAATGCTAATCAATATTATGGTAACCGCCAAGGCGGTTAGGACGGGGACATTTAGGGTGGGGCGCGAAGCGCCCCACCCTAAATGTCCTAAGCAAACTGGCGACAGCTATAGTCAATAGCCTGATCACTGCCTCAATTTTGACATTTGCAGTCATGCTGCTAATGTCTGGAGCGTCTGTTCTAGCTCAGCATAAACTTCCTATTGGGAACTGCTTAAATTTTTCATGATTAGATCTTCCCAAGTAAGGGGCCTTAGCTGACCTAGCTATAATGCTTGGAAAGCGCGTTTAATATAGATTATTTCTGTATTTTTTGATACTGATTAGAGCTTAGATGTCAAATCTACGTCACAATTCCCTGACAAATCTACAATTTACCCCTGATCGACTCATCTGTTGGCATACACTCGCCTTCCCCAACCTAGAGTTCTAGCGTCTAGACTGGATGGACTACCACGCGATCGAACGAGATCGGAATAGTATGCCAGATTATATGAGTGATTTATTTAAGGGATTTGAAGAATTTGTGGAGTTTCTTTCCACCATAGACGAGAAGGTCGAGCGGGGAGAGTTTTGGTCAGATTTTCAAGTCAACGCTCGGACAAGCAATATTCCCCGACAGGGCAATATCCCCCGCAGCACTATCAGCCGCCCTCCTGGCGCTCATCCCAACATCAGCCGCCCTCCTGGTGCTCCTGTTGATGATAGTATTATCGTCTCGCCACCCTCCTCTGAGGATATGGATGACAGCGTGGGGTCATTTTCTAGGGAAGTAGGTGGCTTATCAGGGGTGCTAAACGAGCTGCGAGAGCTGGTTGAAATTCCTCTCAAGCACCCCCAACTGCTTACCAAGCTCGGTCTAGAACCACCGCGAGGCGTGTTGATGGTGGGTGCGCCTGGAACAGGCAAGACTCTGACCGCCCGGACGCTGGCTGAAGAGCTGGGTGTAAACTACATTGCGATCGTCGGCCCAGAAATCATGGGCAAATACTACGGCGAGGCAGAATCGCGTTTGCGGAGCGTATTTGAGAAAGCTACAAAAGCCGCTCCTTGCATTGTCTTCATTGATGAAATTGATAGCCTTGCCCCCGATCGCGCCAAGGTAGAAGGCGAAGTTGAGAAGCGGGTTGTGGCCCAGTTGCTGAGCCTGATGGATGGTTTCGCCAAAACCAAGGGCGTAATTGTTTTGGCGGCTACGAATCGTCCTGATCACCTCGATCCTGCTTTGCGTCGTCCTGGTCGGTTCGATCGCGAGGTGCAGTTTCGCGTGCCCGATCGCAACGGTAGGCTAGAAATTCTCAACATTCAGACTCGCCAGATGCCGACCGATAGCACGGTGGATTTGGGGGCAATCGCCGATCTGGCGGTGGGCATGGTGGGCGCTGATCTCAAAGCCGTCTGTCAAAAAGCTGCCTACACAGCGTTGCGTCGCCAGGTGCCCGACCTGCAAGCCGCCCATCCAGAAACGATGACCGTCACCCAGGCAGATTTTCTTCAGGCGATTCGGGAAGTCAAGCCTTCGGTACTGCGATCGCTTGAGATTGAGTCTCCCAACATTGCCTGGAGCGACATTGGCGGACTGGATGCGATCAAGCAAATCCTGCAAGAATCTGTGGAAGGGGCTTTGCTCTATCCTGAGCTATATCGCCAGACGGGAGCCAAAGCGCCGCGTGGTATCTTGCTCTGGGGCGCGCCTGGAACAGGCAAAACGCTGCTGGCAAAGGCGATCGCCTCTCAGGCACATGCCAATTTCATTGCCGTCAACGGCCCAGAGCTGCTCAGCAAATGGGTGGGAGCAGCAGAACAGGCGGTACGTGAACTTTTTGCCAAAGCTAGACAGTCTGCTCCCTGCGTCGTATTTATGGATGAGATTGATAGCCTTGCACCTGTACGGGGCAGCTTCCAGGGCGATTCTGGAGTGAGCGATCGCGTTGTCGGGCAGCTCTTGACCGAGCTGGACGGGCTGCACGGCTGTGCTAACGTCTTGCTAGTTGCGGCAACCAACCGCCCCGATGCTCTTGATCCGGCGCTGCTGCGATCGGGGCGGCTCGATTTGCAGCTCAAGGTAGACTTACCCGACGAAGCTAGTCGTCTGGCAATTTTGCAGGTGCACAATGGCGATCGTCCTCTAACTGAGGTCGATCTGCTCTATTGGGCGGCTCAGACAGAAGGCTGGAACGGCGCTGACTTGGCACTGCTCAGTAATCAGGCTGCTCTACAAGCGGTGCGTCGTTACCGCGCTCAGGGCATGACTGACCCTAGCGCTATCCGTATCACTGCCGATGATTTTGTGGCGGCTCATCAAGCGTTGCTCGATCAAAGGGGTTAACGGTAACGATAATTTAAATTGAAGTTACAGCAATTTTCAATTGCATAAATTACATTTAACCAATCGCAAAGCGCTGTGGGTAGTCCTTACCTAAATACCGCTACCAGCGCTGTAAAACCTTTAGTGCCGATCGCCCGATTGCACTAAGGGTTTTTTATTGGCGATTGAATTGAGATTCACTCACATCTCATATAGCTGTCGCCACTTTGTTTGGGACATATTTGGTGGGGCGCTCAACGCCCCACCAAATATGTCCCAGTCCTAACCGCCTTGGCGGTTGCTATACCAATTTAAATTGGTTATTAATAACTCTTTGTATTGCCAGCGTTAGCAATTGAACAGGGCTGGGAAAGATGGGTTTATCTACAGAATAAGTGAAGTTAGATAGCTCCAAAGGGCAATTTAACGATCGCTTCTGTAGAGGGTTCTGCTGATCGGAATGTGGCTTAGACTCAGTAAAAATTCGGACTTTCGCACAGGTGCTTTATCCCAAATTGATAAATGTTCAGCGTTTACGTCAGCACCTTTTGCTTTTGAAAGTTCTTATTCTGATCATGTAGCTCGCATCTTCTGAATCTTTTCCTCATTAGGAAAGCAGAACATTTAGCGTTTTTTATCCATTACAAACTAAACTCCCAGGAATTTATCATGGCTGTTGAAAAAGTTAACTCCTCTTCTAGTCTGGCTGAAGTTGTCGATCGCATCCTCGATAAGGGTATCGTGGTTGATGCTTGGGTTCGTGTGTCTTTGGTCGGTATTGAACTACTGTCGATCGAAGCTCGGGTAGTCATTGCCTCTGTTGAAACCTACTTGAAGTATGCCGAAGCAGTGGGTTTGACCACTCAAGCCGCCGTACCCGCTGCGTAGGTCACGTCATCAAGTCTGGTCAAGTCCCGGATTTAGAGTTGTTGTTTATTTTTTGAAAGGTGTTTGCACCTTTCAAAAAATAAACAGCAGATTTGCAACACGACTCACCTATCCTCTCTGCCATGTCTCCCGTAACTTCTCTTCAAGTCTCCTGGCAACAGCAGCGCCAGCAGCGCCAACAGACTTTAGCCCAACGGCAACAGCAGGTTCGCACTCAGCTCGATCGCTTTCAGCAAGCGCGACAAGAGAGGGCGATCGCCTTGCGACAAACCCTACAGCAATTTCAGGTGCAGCTTCAGCAAGAGACCCAAGACTTTCTTTCGCAAGCCAGCACCCAGCGTCAGGAGCAAGCCATGCAGCTTACCCAACAGCTCTGCCGCTCTACCCAGCTTCTCCGGCAGCAGACGGCAGAATTGCTGTCTATGCAGACGGCCGATCGCACCTTGATGGCTCAGCAGATCTTTCAGGAATTGGGCGAGTTCCATGCCAGTCTGATTAATTCCACAGCGCTGCTCCGAAAAAGTCTACAGCAGCAAATTCAGCTTTTGCGCACCGAAACTCAGGACAAGCTGCAATCCCACCGGCAGGTTCGAATTCAGAACCAGATGGAGATGATGCAGGAACTCAGCAACTATGTGGAAGTGCTGCATTTTGAAGTTCAGGTTTATCTAACTGATCTGGCACAAACCCGTCAGGTTCGATCGCAGCAAATCCGTCAAGAGCTGCAGGAATGCCGCGATCGCCGTCTTGCCGAAACTGAGGCGATGTTTCAGCAGCTAGGAGAGTTTCGGGCAGAACTACGTGCTGTTTATGCTGAGGTGCGTCAATCAGTTTGGGGCGAAATCAGTGATACCCGCAGTGATATCCATAGTGATAGCCGCAGTGATGTGAGCACGAAGAAATCCTCTGAGCCGATCGCCCTGCCTAAAAGTTCTCCAAAAATAACTAACCTAGTGACCAGTCCAGTGGTTAGTCCAGTGGTTAGTCCAGCGACCAGCTCAGCGACTCGTCTAGCGACTAAGCCAGGGACTAATTCAGCAGCCGTGATGTTTAAGCCAGTTGCTCCGGTCAAGCCAGCTGTGGCATCCGCAATTTCCCTTAAGTCTGTTAGTCACGAAGCACCTGCAATATCTTTGCTAATCGCTCCCGTTCCAGCAGGTCTATCGCCATTGGAACAGCAGATTTATTGTCACATTGAGCAAACTCAGGGCGCACGTCTAACTGACATTGAAACTGCGCTGGGCATCAGTCGCTTTCAGGCAGTTGACACCCTGCGATCGCTGATCAAACAAGGCTTAGTCATTCAGCGCAATCGGCTCTATTTGTTGCAGAGCGATCGTCTTCAAAGCAGTGGATTTTAGATAGTTTCGCTTTTCACCCCTATCCTCTTCGTCCATAAGGAAGTCTGTTTGTGACTACCGTTCTCAAAACCAGCCCCCGCCAATTTGTATCCACTCCAGCCGTTGAGCGCGTTGCTCTGCGCGCCTTTCGCTATTTGCAGTCAGGCTATTCCGTGCATCTGCGGGGCGCAGCCGGAACTGGAAAAACGACGCTTGCGCTGCACCTTGCCGATCTGATGGCTCGTCCGATCATGCTGATTTTTGGTGATGACGAGTTCAAAACCTCTGACTTGATTGGCAATCAGACGGGCTATACGCGCAAAAAGGTTGTGGATAACTACATTCACAGCGTCGTCAAAGTGGAAGATGAAATGCGCCAGCATTGGGTAGATTCTCGGCTGACGCTTGCCTGTCGAGAAGGCTTTACGCTGGTCTACGACGAGTTCAACCGCTCTCGTCCAGAGGTAAACAACGTTCTGCTGTCAGCTTTAGAAGAAAAGCTCTTGGCGCTGCCGCCCAACAATAACCGCAGTGAATATGTTCGCGTCAGTCCTCACTTCAGGGCAGTTTTCACGTCGAATCCTGAAGAATACTGCGGCGTTCATGCTACTCAAGATGCGCTGCTCGATCGCCTCGTCACGATCAATATGCCGGAACCCGACGAGCTGACGCAACAGGAAATTGCGGTTCACAAAACCCAAATCGATCGCGAAAGTGCGTTAATGATCATCCGTCTGGTCAAAGCTTTTCGGACAGGCACAGGCAACGAAAAAGCCTCTGGACTGCGATCGGCTCTGATGCTGTCGAAGATTTGTGTGGAGCATGAGATTCTGGTCATGCCAGAAAACACTGAATTCCGGGAAGTCTGTCAGGATATTTTGCTATCGAGATCTGGATTGTCGATCGAAGAATCCACCCGCATTTTGTGGCATATCTTCAATGAAATGATTCAGGCAGACGCGATGCAGTCTCATAGCTCTCAAAGTTTGGGTCATCAAAGTTTGGGTCATTCTGTCCCTGATGCGATCGCTTCTGCTCATCTATCCAACCGTGAAATCGCTTATCCCGAATCGTTCGTCCCGGCAGCTTCGATTGATTACGCTCCTCAGTCACGCGTGATCTCTAGAGGTGCTGATGAAGCTGCCGAATTTGGGCTGACTGCGATCGCAGATTCTCCCGATTCAGAAGATTTTGAGCTGCCTACCGAAGGTCTGGAATTAGGCAGCGTTGCCAATATCTCAGTCGAAAACTTTCCTCAGCAAAGCTCTGGCTCAGCGTTCTCAATCTCCCACAAATCCCTGAAAAAGTAGCGTATCTGCTGCGCGTTACCCCATCGTTTAGAAGCAAGCAACCCCCGCACTTTATCATTGCCCCCACCATGCTCTCCTCTGCAACGCAATCTAATCGAACGATCGCCACTTCCACGCAAGGCTCGACTCTGGCAGACGTGCTAGAGCGGGTGCTAGACAAAGGTATTGTGATTGCGGGCGATATTTCTGTCTCGGTTGGCTCTACTGAGCTGCTGAGCATTCGGATTCGGCTCCTAATTTCCTCTGTCGATAAAGCCAAGGAGATGGGCATCAACTGGTGGGAAAGCGATCCGTTTCTCAGCACTCAGTCTCGCCAGCTTACAGAATCCAATCAGAAGTTGCTGGAGCGTGTGGAGAGCCTGGAAACCGAACTGCGATCGCTCCGTGCCGCCCCTGAACTTCACTTAGAAACGTAAATACTCGGCAGAAGCGGATATCGTATGACATATGAATGCTTCTGACTCGCCTCTTGATATCACCCCCAGTTTAGTCTCGCCCCCTCTCAAAGATCAGGCAAAACAGGGATTAGCTCCGCTCTTGCTAACCGTGGTGGAGCTTGTGCGCCAGCTTATGGAAGCCCAAGTGATCCGCCGCATGGAGGCGGGTGAACTGGAGGACAATGACCTCGATCGCGCCGCCGAAAGCCTGCGCAAGCTGGAGGAGCAGGTCGTCAACCTCTGCGATATCTTTGAAATTGACCCCGCTGAGTTAAACATTGATCTGGGCGAAATTGGCACTCTGCTACCCAAAGCAGGCGGCTACTACCCCGGTACAAATTCCCCCAACCCTACGATCTTGGAACTGCTCGATCGCCTCCTCAACACGGGAGTCGTCGTAGAAGGTGAAGTAGATTTGGGACTAGCACAGCTCAATCTCATTCACGCCAAGCTACGGCTGGTGCTGACCTCAAAACCGATCGGCTAACCCCATCCACTCATCCACTCATCCACAATTAAATATCCCTTTCCCCAAAGGTTAAGGTAAACTCACCCCTCTCATCAACTGCAAGTCGCCGTGATGTAGTTCCGCCCATGCCCACCTTTGACTTTGAAGTCGTCACTCTCAACAAACAAGGCAAAGAGATTCAGCGACAGCGCCAATGCGCAGAATACTTTACCGAAAACTTGGATAGCGACCTTACGTTGGATATGGTGGCGATTCCTGACGGCAGCTTCATGATGGGATCGCCAGAGAGTGAAGAAGGACGGACAGATAGGGAAAGTCCTCAGCATCAAGTAACGATCGCCCCCTTCCACATGGGCAAATATCCTGTCACTCAAGCCCAATGGCAAGCCGTAGCTGCTTTGCCGCAGATCGATCGCCCTCTAGAACCTGATCCTTCACACTTCAAGGGCAAAGATCGCCCGGTTGAAAAGATTTCCTGGTGGGAGGCGATCGAGTTTTGTAACCGTCTGTCTCGTAAAACGGGCAAAGAATACCGCTTGCCTAGCGAAGCTGAATGGGAATATGCTTGCCGCGCTGGAACGACTACGCCGTTTCATTTTGGGGAGACGATCGCCACAGATTTGGCAAACTATCGTGGCACAGACTGGGAATATAATGGCACGACTTATCCCGGTAATTATGGTTTGGGCATCAAGGGAGTTTTCCGTGAAGAAACCACTCCGGTAGGCAGTTTTAAGGTTGCTAACGCCTTTGGATTACTTGATATGCATGACAATGTGTGTGAATGGTGCGCCGATCATTGGCATGAAAATTATCAAGGTGCGCCCAGTGACGGCAGTGCATGGCTGAGTGAGAATGATAATCAAATGCGGATGCTTCGCGGGGGTTCTTGGTACTTCATTCCTAGTGTCTGCCGCTCGGCTCCTCGTCACTGGTACGATCCGGACAACCGCTACGGCAACCTCGGTCTCCGTGTTGTCTGTGCTGCTGCGAGGACTCTGTAGCACCTTCTCCTATAGTCGCTGAAGCAACTCGTTATACTCTGCATGTGTGCCAATCCAAAACCAGTAAATGTGTTCATTTTCCAATAAACCAAGCACTCGGTAGTCCAAACTCACACGAGCCGAATAGATGGGTTGGCGCTGGCTAACCCGTTTGAACTGGAGACTGTTGTGGTAAGGGTCTGAGCGCCAGAGCGCATAAGCTTTGGCAGCTTGCTCTTGAACTGATGCCGGGAGACCATCAAGTTTCTTGCGAAACGCTTTCGTAACACTTGATTCCATAGCTCAGAATTTCATAGCTCAGGCTGGGCAGAGAAAACTTCAGACAGAGGGCTGATCTCCCCCACAGCAATTTCCTGCCGCACCCTATCCGCGATTCGATCCCACTGCTCATCGGTCGTAGACTTAAACTGAGCTTTCCAGACCTGCTCATCTTCTAACTCAGCCAGAAAACGAGCGGCGATCGCATCCTGCTCATCAGCAGGTAGAGATTTCAATTGAGCAATCACTCTCTCTAGTAATTCAGTCATCGTTACATTTTTCCTATTGGGGGCAAAGTCAACAGACAATGGAAAGCGATTACTCATCATCAAACACGGGCGACCACAGCTCAGACACGGCAACCGACCACCCTGGAAGCAAATCGGGGATTGTCAGCATATCGCCATTCCGCAAGGTGACAGCCGCCGCTTCCGCTCGGAAAATCTTCACGGTGCAATCTTCAGGATTCACGAGAATGCCAACTTGTGTGCCCTGCTGCAAGAAATTAGCAATCTTTTTTTCCAGGTCATCTACTGAGTCGCTAGGAGATTTGACTTCAACCATCAGATCGGGTGCTAGTTGAGCAAAGCTGCGAGGCGCACGACGCAAGCGATCGGCACGCACGAAGGAAACATCTGGCGCACGGGTATTGGAGTCCGGCAACGTGAATCCGGCGCTAGAACCCGTCACCCGCCCGATGCGATTGGGTTCCACCCAGTCTGCCAAACGACGACCGAACCGAAAGGCAACTTCGTCCGATTCATATCCAGATGGACTCATGACGGTGATCCTGCCATCCACTAATTCGACTCGGTAGTCATTTCCGAGCTTGGTTTGTATGCTCTCTAAATCTTTGACAGTGAGGGGCATCGCAACCTCCACAGAAAAGCAAGCCTTTCTTGATTTTGACATTGCTGGCTGCCAACCGCAGGATGAAAGTCAAAGATTCCTCTTTAACTAAAACAAATTGCGGGTCATCAGCGTCACCTACCTAGATAATTGAAACTGGTCAAAGTCAAAGCCAAGGTATCAGCAGTATGGTCGGACAAGTTACCAGTGAAGGCGATCGCGCCATGCGATCGAATCTGGCGCGTGAGCTGTTTAATTTGGACGGCACAGGCATCAAAATTGGCGTGATTTCGGATAGCTACAATGCTCAAGGCGGCGCGGCAACCGATGTGACAACGGGCGATTTGCCAGGGCGCAGAAACCCAAATGGCTACAATACGCCCGTGCGAGTGCTGCAAGATACCCTAGGCATACAAACCGACGAAGGTCGCGCCATGCTGCAAATCATTCATGACGTAGCTCCTGGCGCAGAGCTGCTGTTTCATACAGTGGGCAGAAGTGAGGAAGGTCTTGCCAACGCTATTCAGGCTTTGACCCAAGCTGGAGCCGATATTATTGTTGACGACTTCGGGTTTGCCAGCGCGCCGTTTTTTCAAGATGGCGTTGCGGCTCAGGCAGTCACCAAAGCGGCTCAGCAGGGCGTAATTTATTTTTCGGCGGCAGGAAACGATGGCGATCGCGCCTACCAAAGTCAATTTCGTTCAGGTTCTACTTTTACCTATCGGGGCAATACCTACGAAGCCCATGATTTCGATTCGGGTACCGAGATTGATTTGTTTCAGGATATTCAGCTCCCCCAGGCAACCTCAGGTGAGATTCTCTACGGCGACCTGCCGGGTATTAATTTGATTCTGGGTTGGGATCAGCCGACAGGAAATGTGGCAAATGACCTAGAAATGTTTTTGGTCAGCAGTCCGCAACTGCCCAATGCTGGAGGGGTAATCAGCGATTCTTCGGTTTCCTCTCCCCGACCTGATGCGCCCCTCCAGACCCTTAGCCATGCCACTGCTACGGCAAAAACAGTCTATTTGGTCATTGCCCGTCGGGTAAACGCCACTAGCCCCACGCCCGGTTTAATGAAGTGGTCGAGCTTTTCTAGCAACGATGGGGTTACGTACCAGTATGTGAACGATGCCGACGATGCGATCGGCAGTTCTACTCTCTTCGGGCATCCCAACGCTAGAGAGGCGATCGCCGTTGGGGCTGCGTCCTACACCACTACGCCTGCCTTTGGGGGCACAACTCCCGTTCTAGAATCTTTTTCTAGCATTGGCGGCACTCCCATTTTGTTCAATGCTCAAGGCGATCGCTTCACCACTCCAGAGGTACGCCAGAAGCCTGAACTTGTTGGCCCAGATCGCGTTTCGACAACAATAGAAAACGATAATCCTTTCTTGGACTTTAGCTCTTTTGCAGGCACCTCAGCGGCGGCGCCGCATCTGGCAGCAGTTGCGGCGCTGATACTGCAACGAGCGGGCGGTCGCCGTAGCCTCACTTCAGCTCAGGTTTTGGCAGCGCTCCAGACAACTGCTCTGCCTCTAGACCTGCCAGGAAACTTTAGGAGCGGCGCTGGATTTGTCCGGGCAGATGCTGCCGTTCTACAATCTTTCGTCGCTGAAATTAGAGGTGATGCCTTCAATAATCGGCTTCAGGGCACACAAGTTTCAGAAAATTTGGCTGGGCTGGCGGGGAACGATACGCTGCTCGGTGGCGGCGGCTTAGACGCTCTGTTGGGTGGCACCGGGCGCGATCGCCTCGACGGGCAAGACGGCAATGATTACTTAGTAGGCGACTTGGGCAGCGACACTCTGCTAGGAGGAAAAGGACGCGATCGCTTGGAGGGAAGCCAGAATAACGACTCTCTCAGTGGACAAGACGGCAACGACGAACTGCGGGGGGGGGATGGCAACGATCGCCTCATGGGCGGCAAGGGCAAGAATCGGCTGATTGGGGGACAGGGCAATGATTGGTTTGCACTCGATCGGCAAGGGATTGCAATTGTTCAAGATTTCCGCAAAGGGCGCGATCGGCTGGGTTTACCTCGCTCTGTTCAGTTCAGGAGTCTAGAGCTAGTACAGCAGGGACGAAACACTCTGATTCAGCTAGGCAGCCAGGAGTTGGCCACATTGCAGCAGACTAGAGCCAGTCAGTTGAGCGCTTCTGACTTTAGGACGAATTGATTTTTTAGAAAATACTAGACAGTACCCCTGTTTTTGTGGTACAAACGTTCTGAGGCGATCTGTTGTCTATTTTTAGCCTTCCCTAACCTCTCGCTCTCCCTACTTAAGTTGACACATGCTCCTATGGAACTCCTCACAGAAGTCCAGCAAAATTTATACGACTGGCTAATTGAATACATCCGAGAAAATCAGCATTCGCCCTCCATCCGGCAGATGATGAGAGCTATGAATTTGCGTTCGCCCGCTCCCATTCAGAGCCGTCTTGAGCATCTTCGTACAAAGGGCTATATCGACTGGACGGAGGGTAGGGCGCGCACCATCCGAATTCTCAAGCCTCAAGGCATTCCTATTTTGGGAGCGATCGCAGCCGGTTCGTTTGTAGAACCCTTCCCGGATGTTGAAGAGCAGCTAGATTTCTCCAGTTCATCTATTCGGTTGGGAGATTATGCGCTGCGGGTGCGGGGCGACAGCATGATTGGCGCCCTAATTGACAGTGGCGATATTGTGCTGATGCGTCCAGTTCAAGACCAGCAGGCTTTGAAGAATGGGACGATCGTTGCGGCAAGGGTGCATAGCGAAGGGACGACCCTCAAGTATTATCACCGCAAGGGAAATCAGGTGACGTTGAAACCTGCAAACCCCAGCTATCCGTTGATAGAAGCGGCTGCAACGGATGTGGTGGTTCAGGGTGTTTTAGTTGCCGTTTGGCGAGGATATCAACAATAGACTGATTAGCCTTTAATCTGGGAGACAGAGGAGTTCCAAAAACTGCACAAGTCTTTAAAAGCAGAGCCTCAAAAGTGCAGCTTTAGAAGGTAATCAGCTTACAGAAACAACGTCAAACGGCATGGGTCGCTCGACGTTGTTTTTATGGGATTTTGACTGCAACTTGGGTTTGGATTGAGGATGATCACCTGAAATCAATAAAAAATTTATTTTTTGTAAAAAATTCAAAACGCTACTTATAGGGTAATCGATCGCTAAAACCGGGGATATCTGCCTCTACATTTAGTTGAAGCGCTCTATTGCCTGAAGTCTCAGCGCTACTCCACATCTAGCGTCTTGACAGGTTACAGGTAAGAATAAAGATTAAATAAAGATAGAGCGTTCAGGATTCAGACTTGTGGTGAATCATAAGACTGGTCTAGAGATTGTTCTATCCATTTAGCTCGGCTGCAAACCCAAAGGGTAAGGCTCGATGTGACAGCATCAAGCCTTACCTAGGGAAGCACCTGAACTTAAATCAACACCAACAAAGTGAGCGAGGAAACTATGAAATCCCTGCTGTTTAAACACCCCGCCGTTGCTGAGCCGCTCTCATCGGCACCGTCCAAGCTGAAGCTATTTAAGTTGCAGACTCGCAAAATGTCAAGCTTTGCTTGGCGGGGTTTGCTGTCTGTAGTAGCGATCGCTTCTATCCTCAGCATCGCGCCCAAGGCCATGGCGCTGCGATTTGGTGACACGGGTACAGAGGTATCGCGGTTACAGTCAGCTTTAGGCATTCGGGCAGACGGCATTTTCGGTTCGCAAACCCGATCGGCAGTCATTAGCTATCAAGAGCGTTGTGGTCTGCTCGTGGACGGCATCGCAGGCACCCAAACCCTCAGTACGTTAGCGTCAGGCTCCTGTTTAGCCCTTCGTCCGGGTGAGGGTGGTTCAGGCGGCGGCGATATTGGCTATGGGCCTTATGTCGTCGTTGTTCCAGGGAGCAGCAGCGATCGATTGGCTGCCGTGAATCGAGTTGCGCCCGGTGCTGCCTACGATGAGGCGGGTCGCGGTTCCTTCATCAATGCGGGGAGGTTTAGCAGCCGCTCTAATGCAGAGAGTTTATCCGATCGCCTCAAGGATGTGGGTTTACCGGCTCGTGTCGATTTTCGCCCCTAGAGGTTGAGTGAACTCTGGGGTACTGATATTTATGTAGTGATTTTTTATGTAGTGATTTTTTATGGGGTGGGCGAAGCCCACCCCATAAAAAATCACTACATTTTGTGGGCTACTAACACCAGATATTCTGGTGAGAACCTGGTGCGGAGTTTTCACAGGGATTCGTAGCAGGGATTAGTCGCGCAAGACATACCCCACGCCGCGTACGGTCTGGATCAGCCGCTTTTCACCCTGCTCTTCTAGCTTCAGGCGCAGATAGCGTACATAGACTTCAATGATGTTGGAGTCGCCCATAAAATCGTAACCCCAGACTTTCTCCAAGATTTGGTCGCGGGTAATCACCTGGCGCGGGTGAAGCAAGAGGTAATCCAGCAGATCAAACTCTTTGGCAGTCAGATCGATCGCTCTGTCGCCATAAAACACCTGTCGCGTACTGCGATTGAGACTAAGATCGCCAAACTGCGACAAATCGGGGTTGTCATCGTGGGTGCGGCGCAGGTGTGCCCTCACTCTTGCCAGCAGCTCTTCAATGCTGAAGGGTTTGATTACATAGTCATCAGCCCCTGCATCTAATCCGGTGACGCGATCGCTCACCTCATCTTTTGCCGTCAGCAAAATAATCGGCACCTTGATGCCCGTTGCCCTGAGTCGCCGACAGACCTCAATGCCCGTCATTCCCGGCATCATCCAGTCTAGAATCACCAGATCGGGGGGTGTTTCACGGGCGATCGTCAGTCCTGTTAGTCCATCATGTGCCACCTGAATGGTGTAGCCCTCGCTGTCTAGCTCTAGCTGGATAAATCGCGCTAGTTTAACTTCATCTTCAACCAAGAGAATGTTGGCAGTCATAGGTTTTGCGAGCGTCTACAGGCTGTTGGGTAATGGCTATTGCGATCCAGGCTGTTCTGATATCCCAGGGGCAGCATGACGGTAAAGATACTGCCCTGACCGGGTTGGGAGGTGACGGCAACTTTTCCTTTCATGCCTTCAACGAGAGATTTGACGATCGCCAGACCCAGACCCACTCCTCCAGTAGCGCGGCAGCGGGAGTTTTCGACGCGGTAGAAGGGTTCAAAGATGTGCGCCTGATCTCTCAGGGGAATGCCGCAGCCGCGATCGCAAACTTGAATCACAGCTTGGCTGGGCGTTTCGCTGAGCTTGATGATGACGGGCTGGTCTTTGGCATAGCGCATAGCATTGTCTAGCAGGTGCTTAATCACCCGAATAATCTGCTCTGGATCGGTGTGAGCAATGACGAATTCCAAATCTGTCGGCTTCTCAATCGTAACGTTGGGTAAATCTACCCGATCTATAGCCATTGCTATCACATCGTTAAGAATCACCGACTCTAAGGAAAACTTCATAGCATCGCTGCTGATCCGGGACAGATCCACCAGATCTTTCAAAAGCTGGATAGTGCGTTCGGTTTCATCGACCGCAACTTCCAGTGCTTCTTTTTGAGAGTCGGTCAGGTTGTTGCAGCGCCGCAGCGTGCTTTGCAAATAGCCATAGACTAAGCTGAGCGAGGTGCGAATCTCATGGGAGATGCTGTTAGTAAATTGGTTGGTGAACTGCCGCTGATGATCGTCAGCCTCCGAAAGCCGCGTAGATAAGGTACCAAATGCCTGCACTAACTCTTTCATTTCGCTGGGAATCTGATCGATAGACTCTCCTAACTCCAGGTTATAAACAGAAAACTGGTCTTGAGCGATCGCCAGCCGATTAATTTGCCGAAGGGGATAGAGCGATCGCTGAACAAAGTAGGCAATCAAGACTCCAATCAGAGCAATAGCCAGAACCGTAGCAACAATTAGGCTGTTCACCAGCGTATTTTGCACTTCGTAGTCGTGGGTAATGTCTTGCGCTAAGTAGACGTGACCGATCGCCTTCCCCTCAATTTGTAAAGGCTGACTGCACAGCACCAAAAAGCGTCCATTCACCTGCGATACTTCAGGCTGGGGGGGCATCATTGCTGTAGGCATCAATGTCGCTTCTGCCGGAAAGCTGGATAGATTGGTTGAGGCCGCTAATATTGTGCCATCGTTTGCCTTTACCCATAGCCATAGATGAGGCGACGACCACTGATTAATCAGCGCCTGAAGCTGAGAGTCGATCGCCTCTGTGGCGGGATAAGCTTTTAGCTCCGCAGGAATGCGATCGCTGAGAGACTTCAAATAATTTTGATGGTTAACGACTAGCATCTGCCGCATCTGCCAAGTTGTCCAGGTGCCAATGCCGCCCAGCCCCAGTAGCGAAAGCGTGGTTAGCCCTAGGGTCAATCGAAACTGCAATGAAGTTAAATCAATGCCCTTTCGCTTGAGGTTTTGGTTCAATTTTTGAGTGGCACGATTGAGGAGTTTCATTGCGGCGTTGACCCAAAGTATCCAAACCTCTAAATTGGGGTCTACGTTTGGCCCATTGAATGTAGTGTAGCGAAGCCAGCCTGACACAAGATGATATTTCGCTGAGGGGATGTTCAACGTTTGATGAGAAAAGTCAAGCGTTTTCCCGATTTTTCCAACTTAATCCAATAGGAGCGACTCCAATAGAACCGATCGGAAAATCCGTGCTTATCGTAAAAAGCTCGGCAATACAGACAAAGCCTGCAATACAGACAAAGCCTGCGAAAGCAGGCTTTGTTTAACTCAATCCTACGCGGCTGGAGCCAAAAAAATCAGTTAACGCAGGTCGTCCATCGCGTCTTCGGCTTTCTGTGCGCCCTCTCGATCGTTTTGCTGCTGATACAGATCGTAGGCTGTTTGGTAAGCTGCGATCGCTTCAGGCTTGCGGTCTCGCCCTGCCAATGCTCTGCCCAGGCTGTAGAAAGCGTTTGCGTCTTGAGGAGATAACTTGGTGACTTCTCGATATTCCACGATCGCCCGGAGATAGTCCTCCCGCTCTAGTGAAATTTCGCCAATCATCGCGTGAGCTTCTTTTAAGTCAGACTGCACGGAATTGGCTTTCTCATAATGAGCAATTGCCCGGTCTGCGTCGCCTTGAGCGCGGAAAATATCGCCAATTTGCAAATGCACTAGCCCGTTGCGAGGCTCAAGCTGAGCAGCTTTTTCAAAAGCCGTCATGCTGCCCGCTGTGTCTCCTAAATTGAGCATCGCCACGCCCAAATTGAGCTGAACTGTCCCCCGCCTCGGCTCAAGCTGTGCTGCTCTTTGCAGAGCCTCTAGCGCCCTTTGATACTCTTTTTCCTGAAGATACGCAGACCCAATGAACTCATAAACCCGTGCGTCGTTGGGTCGGGTGGCTAGCACCTGACGGTATGCCTCGATCGCCCCCAGGTAGTCTTCTTGTCGCGCCAATACGACCCCTAGACCCACGTAGGCTTCTACATTGCCTCGGTTGAGCTGGGTGGCGCGACGGTAGGCGATCGCTGCACCAGAATTGTCACCTAGGCTAGCTTTGCTAAAGCCCAAAGCATAGTAGAAATCGCCGTTATCTGATTCTAAAGATACTGCCCTTTCATAGGCATCGACGGCAGCCTGAAAGTTGTTTTGTTTAGCTTCTAAAAAGCCAAGCGCGGAGAAAATCCTGGCATTGTCGGGCTTTAGCTGAGCTGCTTCTTGGTAAATGGCGATCGCGTCAGCAATGTTTCCTGCTTCTACCTGTTCACGACCTTTGTCGAGCAGATCGTTGAGGCGCTGCTCATCCTTTTGCGTCTGGGATGCAGGTCGGTTTTGTGCCCAGGCAGTCGGTGGCAGGATCAATGGCACAGTCATTAATCCTGCCGCCAAAAGAAAACTAGCCGTCCACAACTTTTTTTTATTTGTTGTCAACTGTATGAATGGTAGTGTCATTGAGGAGATTTACGAACATGTGTGGGAACAGTACATGATTCTATCAACAACGGATGTTGTTAGAACAAGCACATGATGTACTACAGCTTATGGAGGATGTGTATGTTATTGTCAACAACGGATGTCATTCAAGGGGCGATCGTCGAGTCTTACTTGGGTGTTGTAACGGCAGAAGTGGTGTACGGAACCAATGCCCTAAGAGATTTCTTTGCGGGTATTCGTGACATTGTAGGCGGACGGACTGCTAGCTACGAGCGAGTGTTTGAGCGTGGTCAACAGGAGGCTCTGGCAGAACTTGAACAACGGGCGGAGCGTTTAGGAGCAAATGCTGTCATTGGTATCAATGTAGATACGGGGACAATTACGCTGGATCAGGCTGGGAGCCTGCTGCTGGTGACGGCAACGGGAACGGCTGTGGTTTTACAAGATCTCCAGTAATTTTTGTAGGTTACGGTTTAGACCTGCCGTTTGTTACGAGGGTGCCGTTGATTTCTGGGAAGGTGCGTATCTTTCAAAAAATCAACGGCACCTTTTTAACTATCAATCTAACTATCAATTTTTTGACTTCAGGCTGAATCTGATCGTGTTGCAGCCAGAATATTCTGGCGATCGCATTATTGCACTACCTAAAAAAATATTATCTACGCGTGCAAAATTTTGTGTAAAAAGCTACACTGTAATCTCAGTAATTACTATACCTTTGGATGAATTTCTCAAAAAAACGCATAAACTGTGCTATCAAATGTACGTAGGGTTACGTGTATGTCCGCATGGGCAGTAATTTCTGAATACCTCCGTTCTGAACACCCTTGTCTCGGTTTTCATCAGAGCGTTCATCTACAGACTTCTAGACTTGAAAGTTTTAAACCAGGGAGATCTGATTCTCAGCCACTGAATTCAGGAGTTGATCCAAGCCTTTAACTCAATCTAAAGAATTGGCTAAGCCAGAGTTTCAGCCAACATTATTTGAATCAGGTGTACTGTCAGAGCTGCCATCTACATGAGTTGAACATTTCTGTCCTTTCTTTTTGTGGCTTATGAGCTTTGCAAACAATCTGGTATCTTCTGCTTTACTGGTAGGTGCTCTGTTTTCGATTACAACCTTTCCGCTTGCGGCTCTTAGCTCCAAGCCTGTCACCGTAGAACTGGAGCAAGATACAGTCTTCGCGGGTTCTCTCAAAGATATTGCCGTTCCCTATCTGCTCACCACGGCTGCCATTAGCATTGGAGCGGGCGTAGCCAACTTTGCGGTGATGAACTGGCAGCAGTCTTCTCGAAAGCTTGCCTCTTTAGAGGGGCAGATGTCTAAGCTAACGCATCAGCTTTCTGAAAAAGAGGCTCAGGTCGAGTACCTTAAATTTTCGCAGCCTAAGCTAGAGGCTCTGGGGCTGGCAGGATTTTTGCAGGCTGCTAATGAGCCAACTGCTCAGATAGGTGCTGCCCACCCAACTCGGCTACTGCCTGAGACTTCAACGGTTCAAGTGGCTGAAAGCCCTGTGATTGCCCAGGTTGCCATTAGTCAACCGTTTGATCCCATCCCTGATCAAGCTTTGTCCAACTACTCTGCTAACGTGCGGGCAGTGGCTTCTTTCCCTGCGGCTCAGGCTTTCATGGGGTTTGCCAGACCTAAGCCTGAGTCTCAACTTCCTGTGGATAGCAGTGCCGATAGTAGTGAAGTCGAAGCAAGCTTAAATCTTAGTAACCCTGCTCAGGTCAGCGAACTGCTGGCGAATCTGAAGCAGGTGATGACTCAGCTAGAAAGGCTGCACACTGAACAAACGCAAAATGTATCGTCTTACCCTAAGCTAGCTTCTTAACTTTTGCGGCAGTTTTGACGCAGAGCAGATTTATGTCGAGCTAGCTCAGGGAAGGCTTGTCTATCGCAAAAACTCATCAGGTGAGAGAGGCAGAGGGAGTTGCTTCCACTCGTCAACTGAGGATGAATTAGTTTGCAAGACAGGAACAACTTGGGGTGTGCGATCGGTAGTCACAGCAGGAACAGTCCCATTTGGCGGAGAAATCTCTAGAGCTTGACTGACCTGCAAGTACTGCTCTCCGTCAGATGTGAATCGAACTAAATCTAGCTGCCGTGAATCATCTAGCCGATCTAACTGGTTTTGCAGGTTGGTAGATTGCTGGAGCGGGTCAACCGTTGCTAAGAAGACAACTTCGGGATTGGATTGAACGCCGAAGCCCTGCAAAGATGACTGCCAAACTTCCCGTTTGCCGTTAGCCGTCTGCCAAAGATCAAGATCAGTCTTCCAAGCCCCCTGGCTGACCTGAGCAAATTGGCGATCGAGCAGAGTGTAGCTTGGCGACTGGTCGGTAGCGACCTTTGGGAGGTATCGAACTGCGGAAACCGTAACCTGAGTCTTGTTGGGCAAAGTAGTTTGCCCAGAGACGGTGTAAAGACCAGGGCGATCGCCAGATTGCACTGGATTCATGCGAAATTCTAGCGCTGGAGTCAAACTTTGGCTCAAACTTCCGGATAGAGAGGCGCAGCCGCTGCATCCAAGCAATAGCAGTGTGCTAATGAGCAGCCAGCGCCGAATGCTGGGCTGCTGAAAGCTTAATGCCTGGAAGCCTAATTCTTCAGAGCTAAGCCATTTCCAATTTTTCAAAGATTGCCGCAAAGAATTGATTTGAGTGTGAAGCATGAGTGAAAGCCGCTATATGTCTGTGGACTTAACCTATGAACTTGATCTACGAACTCATGTATAAAAAATTTATGAGAAAAGTGAATTTACTGACTCATGAAAGGTGTTGACCTCCGTAATTCCATGTAGAATTTTTGAATATTGAGCTAAAAATTACAAAGCTCTCAAAGCTAATTTCCAAGGCTTTAGACCAAAAATAGGACAAAACCGCACAATTTTTTTGCTTCTTCACATTCTAGGCAAATCCTGCGGCATCAGTCTATACTGAGCGCAATATCTGGGTATGAATCGGCTAGGGTTTCAGTTCTATGTTCCTGCTAATCCGTTCACCTCGTATTTTTACTGATGTTGTTTTGTCCCTCTTTTTTCACCGTTCCAGCCAAAGGGCTGATGAAAGCCTCACGTGCCACCTCACTTTCGGTCTGCATAGGATTGAGTTTGGCATTGCTCAACGTGATGGCTCAACAAGTTTCGGCTGACTCTCTGAAGGCCTTTAGCCCTGACCTTCAAGCTGACAGGCGATCGCAGCCCGTTGCTGACTCAGACGCAGTTGACTCGGACGCAGTTGACTCAGACGTGATTGACTCAGACGTGATTGACTCAGACGTGATTGACTCAGACGCAGTGCCAGCAGATATTTCCGTCTCAACGGCTCCTGATGCGATAGAGGTTGCTCAGGTTCAATCGCCTCTCGCGACAGCAGACTGCGTAGCGGGGTGCAATCCTAACGCTCCCTTTGTTTTTCACCCTCCCTCTGAGGCGATCGCTCCCCTACCTGCGACTGCTATCTCGCCGCCCAGTACAGCCTCTGAGGCTGCTGTGCCGATCGCCGTCAAAAAGCCAGGTCGAGCGTTTGGGCTGGTGCAAATTTCCAATCCACCGCTGCCTATTTCAGCTCCGTTGCCCGATTCTGACTATCAGGTGCTGCCGTCGGATCGTTCTGCTCCTCCAGAAGTTCCTGCTTCCTCGTCTCGCGTCGCTCTGACCCCGCCCGTCCTAAGAATTCAGGGCGTTTACATCTACGAGGGCGGCGAATCTTCGGCAAGAGCTAGATTCTCTGGCGTGTATCCCCTGACGCGCGATGTGCAGGTGGGTGGCACGGTGGATTTGGCGACGGGCAGCTTTAGTGAAGTAAATGAAGATGGGGTCAGCATCAACGAGCTGTACGTGGCGGCTTCTCTGCGCGATTTGCCTAATCTGCGCCTTGTGGTCGGACAGCTTGATTTGACCTCCTATTTCGATCGCAATAGCTTTGCCAAAGATCGAGCCTCGCAGTTCTTCAATCCAGTCTTTCAGACGAATCCGGCGCTGGCGGCTGCCGGGATTGGCTCTCGTCCGGGAGCGCTGCTCAACTGGAGCGTGACGGACAACCTAGAGGCTAGAGCGGCAGTATTTTCGTCCGATCGCAGCATTAGCGACTTCTCGTTAGATGGCTTTGCGGGTGAGGTAGGTCTGCGGCTGGGCAACAATTTTATTGTCCGGGGTACCTATGCAACGGGACGGGATGGCGGTGCGGGCACCAGCTTCCGAGAGGTGGGGCGGGTCAGACGCGCTGACGGGTTTGGTTTGAGGGAGGGCGATCGCGAAGAATCCTACGGAGTGAATGCCGAGCTGTTCATTCCTAGCCTCAACCTAGGCTTGTTTGGGCGCTACGGGCGCTATGAAAACCAGGAGATTGACTTGGGTGGCGATACCTTTGTGTTCGGGCTGACCTTCCTGGATTTGTTTTTGCAGAACGATCGCCTGGGAATTGGCTATGGACGGGAGCTGTCGAACGATCGGCTGCGACGGGATGCAGACAACGGCATTTCGGATGCTGCCGAGATCTTTTACGATTTCCAGGTCTTGCCTCGCCTACGGCTAGGGCTTACCTTCCAGGCACTCGATAATTTCTCAGAGACGATCGCCGGAGTGCGGGTGCGCACAGAATTTGATCTGCTACCCAGGAGAACGCCATGAGTCAGATTGTGCATCGAACTGTGCATCGAGTGCATCAGCCCAACAGGTCACGCCTATGGGCTTACCCCTCCAGCGTTCTGCTCATCGGACTGCTAAGCCTGTCGCCCTTACCCGCCTTCTCTCAGGCAGTGCCGACCTCAGTGCGATCGGGCTATACGCTTCTGGGTGAGGGGCTAGTCAACCAGGCGATCGATCAGTTTACGACGGCAGTTCGGCAGTATCCCAGCTCCGTGGAGGCGCGGTTGGGGCTGGCGATTGCCTACCGTCGGGCTGGACTCAATGCTGAGGCGCTGCAAGCCTACGAGTCTGTCCTGGCGATCGACTCCAGCAATCGACTGGCGCTGCTGAGTGTGGGCACACTGGGCGGCTACCGTCCGCAGTGGCAGGATCGGGGCATTGCTGCCCTGAGTCAACTCTTGAGCCTCAACCCCAATGATAAAGAGGCGCTGGCACAGCGGGCGCTACTGTATGGCTATCAGGGCAAATTTGCAGCCGCGATCGCCGATTATGAGATCGTTCTAAAAAACAATCCCTCCTCAGACTCGGTGCTGGGCGCGGCACAGGTCTACGCCTACAGTGGCGACTACGACACCAGCCTGGATTTATTCAACCAGTATCGGCAGGGTGGACGCATTACGGGCGATGCCGCCACCGCCTATGCCCGATCGCTCCGGGAAACGGGCAGTTCGGCTGAAGCTGTTCGGGTGCTAGAGCCACAGCTCAGGCAAATTCCAGCACTGAATGGTGTGGCAATCCGGATGCGGGCAGAATTGGCGATTGACTATGCCGCAACAGGACGACTCGATCTTGCCGAGCAAACCCTGGAACCCTTGAGTGGACGCACTGATTCGCGAATGATTTTGGCGCGATCGCTGATGGCTATCAGCCAATATGACCCCCAAAACAGCGATGGTTATACTAGCGCGGCGATCGCCCTCTATCAGGACATCCTCACCCGCACGCCACAATATCTGACAGTCGGCATTGGGCAGGAGATTGCGGACTCCCTCAGTGCCTATCCGCAAACCCAGACCTATGCTCTAGAAATTTATCGACAGTTGGCGCAGCAGCAGCCTGACGATCGCAGCCTACAAATTCAGCAGGCGGTTTTAGAGCGAAACCTGGGGCAGATTTCTAGGGCGACCTTGCAGCAGCGAATCGCGGCAGCTCTTCAGCCGTTACCCAGCGATGTTTATCAACAGAAGGTCATTGCTCAAGCCCTAACCCGATTAGATTCTCCTGATGCAGGGCTGCTGCCCTACTATCAGAGTCTATTAACCGCAGATGTGCCGCTGCTCTATTTCCGCATTGCCCAGATTCAGATCCGGCGCAATGATCTAGCGGCGGCTCGTGCAGCACTGACCTCCTATGATGCCACTTCAGAAGGGCGGCGGAGCCAGGACTCTACTCTGCTATTGCTGGCAGAAATCGATCGCCGAGAAGGCAACCTAGAGGCTAGTGCCCAGCGCTATGAAACGATTATCTCTCGCGTACCTCAAGACAGGGGCATCTTGAGTGGCGCGCTCCAAGGGCTGGCGGGTATCCGTCAAAGTCAAGGCCGCTTGCCCGAAGCGGTGGCGGTTTACGATCGCCTCCTACAAATTAATCCCCAAGACGATCGCCTGTCTCTAGGACGGGCAAGCCTTGCCTACCAAGCAAAGCTGATTTCGCAGGCTGAGGCTGAGGCAGTGCTCGATCGCTGGCTGGCGACCCATGCGCCCGATACCTCGCCAGAGTTGGTGAGTCTCGCAGCCGCCCTACCCGCCGATCCGCGCCGGGAATCGCTCTACACGGCGCTTTTACAGGAAAACCCTGAGAGTGCCGCCCTTCAGTTGCGCTACGTGCAGGTGTTGGCGACCCGCAATCCTGCTCAGGCTCAGGCTTATGTCAATCGCCTGATTGCCAATGACCCGGCTAACGTCAGCGCCTATTTTGTCCAGGGGCAGGTTGCTCAAACCCAGGGCAATTTGAGTCTGGCAACGCAGGCATACCAGGCGATTCTGCAGCAAGATCCCCAAAATGCTGATGCTCTCTCTGCACTGGGCGGAGTCCGGTTTCAGCAGCGTCGCTATGACTCGGCGAGCCAGCTCTACAGCGAGGTGCTGGCGCTAGAGCCAGAAAATGCGATCGCTCAAACGGCGCTAATTAGCCTGACTGCCGCTCAGGGCAATCGCCTGACCGCCATCGAGCAGTTGGAGGCATTGCAGTCAGCCGGAGCCAATCCCGATCTGGCGAGTCAGCAGCAGCTTTTGGAAGAAGGTTTTCTCCAGCAGCGAGGATTTCAGCCGCCTTGGGAGCGGTATTAGGTGCCGCGCTCTCTCATTACTGTCGGCTTCATTACTGTCGGCATTCTGTACGTTTCTCTGTAAGTTTTCATCTAGATAGAGCCTGAAAATCAAGCAAGCTGTCATCATTCGCCCTATGTTGCATTTCCTCAGTCAGTGGCTTTCTGCCCTTTTCATTCGCCCGACCGATCGCCCCGCCGAGCGGAGTGCTTCACGTTCCGCCTCATCTCGTCTGATTTCGAGACGATCGCCCTTTTGGAACCGACCGCTCTATCTCCTGATTGGGCTGGTCAGCGTTTTGAGCATGAGCCTAGGGTTTGTTCCCCGGCTAAGCGCCCAGTCTACCGACCTGCAAAGACAGGAAAATCAGGTGATTCGGGAGTTTGCCCTACCGCCTACCCCTGCCGCCCCTCCTGTGTATCAGCCGGAGCCGTTTGCTGAGCCAGCTTATTCAGAACCTGCCGATTCAGAGCCATCTGGGGAATTCTCTGCTGGGGAATCCACTGCTGGAGCATCTCCAACCGGAGAATCCTCTAACAGTGCGGCTACGGCTCGACCGACCGATCGCCCCACCGGAGCGCGATCGTCTCGCGCCCGACAGCCGATTTTGCCCTATGTGCTGGAGTTTACTCGTAGCCCTGTCGTGGGCAATCGCCTGCGGCTGCAAGGGGTTTATGCTGAGAGTCGTTTGGGGTTCACCCGTCCGCAAAACTGGCAAATCAATTCTGCCAAGCTAGTGGTGCGGTTCCAGCATTCGCCCTCGCTGTTGCCGGATCAATCAAACCTAACTTTGCGGGTCAACGATACCAGCATTGGCAGCGTCAAGCTCGATCGCCCTAACTCGCAGGTCGCTCAAGCCACCTTTGAAATCCCCAAAGACCTGATTCAGGATTACAACGAAATTTCTATGCTGGCAGAGCAGCAAACCTCTGAAACCTGTACAAATCCTGCCGATCCGACCCTGTGGACAGAAATTTTGCCCGACTCCAAAATTCTGTTTGAGTATCGTCCGCAGCCTGTGCAGCTCAACTTTAGCCGCTATCCCTTTCCCTTTTTAGACAACCTCAGTCTTGATACCAACCAGTTGACCTATCTGCAACCCCAGACGGTGAGCAGCAATTGGCTGACGGCGATCGCCCGATTCCAGGCTTCGGCAGCACGAATTGTAGACTTTCGACCCCTCGACACGCGGCTGGTGAACAGTTTGACGGAGGTGAAGTCTAACGAAAAGCTGGTCATTGTTGGCACTCCGGCAGAGCAGCCGATCCTCAGTCAGCTGACTCTGCCCTATACCGTGAGAAACGGTCAGATCCTGGATGGCAAGAAATCGCCCCTGCCCGCAGATGTTGGCGTTCTGATGCTGACCACGGTCAAGAACAGCGGTGTGCCTGTCTTGGTCGCAACCGGGAATTCGGCTGAAGCGGTCTTGAAGGCAGTACAGTTTTTGGTGCAGACCAAAGACCGCGAAATTGGTGCGGGTCAGGCGTTGACGGTGGCGACTCTGGCTGATGTGCCCTCCCCGGCTCCCCGTGAGTGGTCGGGCTATTTGCCTACTGCCAACAAATTCCAGCTCAGCGATCTGATGATGCGCAACCGCCAGCCCTTTGAGGATGTGACGGTGCATGGTAGTAAAACCCTACCGATCGTGGCAGACTTCCGGGCATTACCCGACGATCGATTCCTGCGGGGCAGCACAGCCACGCTCAACTATAGCTACAGCCCGCAGTTAAATCCGCGTGTTTCGGCAATCGAGGTGACGTTAGATAACGTGACGATCGGCGCGAAGCGGCTAACTTCTACCAACGGCGGTCGTGAATCTTATAATGTGGAGCTGCCCGAAAAGCTGATTAAGCCCGACTCTAAGCTGGGCGTACATTTTGTCCTGCAACCCCAAAATCCCGGAGCTTGCGGCTTGGTTGCCGAACAACAGCTCTGGGGCACGTTGCACAGCGACAGCAGCTTTGACATAGTACGCGATAACGTGGTGAAGCTGCCGGATCTGAAGCTGCTGAAGACGGGCTTTCCCGTGACCGCGCCGCAAGATCTGTCCAACACGATCGTCGTCTTGCCGAATGAACCCAAACCTGCTGATTTGCAGACTCTGATTGCCTTCAGCGATCGCATGGGTCGGCTTAGCCACTCAGACGCGATTCAGCTTCAGGTGTATGCGGCGAAAGATTTGCCCGCTGCCGCCAAGAGCCAGAGCCATTTAGTGGGAATTGGCACCCGCGATCGCTTCCCCTTCCCGGAGGCGTTTGAAACTGCTGGGCTTAATTTGGGCGAAAGCTTTGCGCGGATGCTGGGTGACAGCCAAGTCCAGGCTTTGCCCGATCCAGAGGGGATGGTGAAGGAAATTGTGTCGCCCTGGAATAGCGATCGCTTGCTGCTGGCGCTCACAGGACAGACTGAGCAGGGCTTGCAGGATCTTCAGGATTTCTTCCGTCAAGATCCGCTGTTTTCTCGATTGCAGGGAGACACGGCGCTGATTAGCCGCAACCGGGCAAACCCTGTGGCATACGACTCCAGCGCCTACAACCTCCAGTTTCTTCAAGACGCGCCCAAACGCCGTATCGAAAACACAGACTGGATGACTCGCCTCCAGCTTTTCCTGCAAGACAACTGGTACCTGGTTCCGCTAGGAATTGTGGTGCTGGCGCTGTTGCTCTACAGCATGTCGCAGCTCTTTATCAACCGCGTCGTCAGTTCGGGAGATTCCTAAATGACCAGCATTCCCCCTGTTCACTCCAGCCGATCGCCTTGGTGGCTACGGCGAGTCATCCGCTTGCCTAGTAGCTTCGAGCATTTAATGCCCTGGATTGGCAAATGGCAGCTTTTCTGGATCGTTATTCTATTGGTAACGCTATCGATTCCGCTGATCACTACGCCGCTGACACTGTGGCAACAGGCGATCGTTGGATTTATCCTGGTTTTGCTGAGCTGGCTGGTCATTCGTCAGGAGCAGCGACAAACCCATCAGGGCACCAGCGAATATCTGCATCTGCTGCTGGCATGGCTGAGCATTGTCACGACCCTGCGCTACTTGTTCTATCGGGTTAGCTACACGCTGAATCTGGATAGCTGGATTAGCGGCTTTTTTAGCTTGCTGCTGCTGGCTGCCGAGCTATACGCGATCGCCACTCTAATGCTCTCCTATTTCCAAACTCTGAAGCTGAGGGATCGCTACCCCGTGAGTTTGGTTAACATTCCCCTAGGGCAGTGGCCTGCGGTCGATGTCTACATTCCCACCTACAACGAGGATGTGGCGATCGTCCGTAAAACGGCGCTGGCGGCAATGGCGATCGACTATCCGGAGGCAAAAAAGCGGGTCTATGTGTTGGATGACGGACGCAAGTTTCCTGAACGCCGCGAACTGTTACGCCAAATGTGCGACGAGCTGGGCTGCACGCTGCTGATTCGCGACAATAACGATCATGCCAAAGCAGGCAACATCAACACTGCCCTTCGGCAAACGCAGGGCGATCTGATCTTGATGCTGGACTGCGATCATATTCCAACGCGCCAGTTTCTACAGCACACGGTTGGTTTTTTCCTCGATCCTAAAGTTGCCCTCGTTCAGACTCCCCACTGGTTTTATAATCCCGATCCTTTCGAGCGTAATCTGCTGACTCAAGGACGCGTCCCGGTTCACAATGAGCTTTTCTACAAAGTGATTCAAAAAGGGAACGACTTCTGGAATGCCACGTTCTTCTGCGGATCGGCTGCCGTGGTGCGCAAGGCGGCGCTAGAGGAGGTGGGCGGCATTGCGGTTGAAACCGTCACCGAAGACTGCCACACCTCTCTGCGGCTGCATTCTCGCCGCTATCAGTCGGTATACTACGACAAAATTATGGTGGCTGGGCTGGCGCCCGAAGAGTTCTCTTCCTACATCGGACAGCAGGTACGCTGGGCGCGAGGCATGGCGCAAATTCTGCGGCTGGAAAATCCGCTGTTTAATCCTCGGCTGCATCTCAGCTTTCCGCAGCGGCTCTGCTATTTTTCCGCCACGTTCCACTTTTTCTTTGGCTTCCCCCGCCTGATGTATGCCTTGGCTCCGGCGCTGTATCTGGTGTTTGGCATCAACCTGGTGCGCGGCTTGGGGATTGAAACCCTAGCGTATGCTCTGCCCCACATTTTTCTGGCGATGAATGCCAACTACATCACCAATAAAACCGTGCGGTTCTCGTTTTGGAACGAGGTGTTTGAATATGCGATCGCCTTTCAGGATGGCTTAGTCACGTTTCTAGCTCTGCTGAACCCCAAGCTAGGCAGCTTCAACGTTACGGCAAAAGGGGTGTCTGTCACCCAACGCCGCTTTGACTGGCGATCGTCTCGGCTTTCTCTGTTTATGGTGGCGCTGCTGATCGTCTCTCTGCTGGCAGTGCCCTTTTGGCTGGTGATGCGACCCGAAAACCAGGAGGCTGTGGTGATCAACGCTTTATGGGCGCTGTTCAACTTGGCGTTGCTGGCGACGGCATTGCTGGTGGCATTGGAGCAGCCCCAGATGCGCCGTACCCACCGACTGCATCGCCAGTTGCCCGTTTTTATTCACAGCGTTGATCCGGTCTGCCAGGGCACAACGTTGGATGTCAGCGAGAGCGGCGCGCGTGTTTTGCTAGAGAGCTGGGCAAATCTGCCGGATTGGGTCGAGCTAGAACTGGTTGGCGATTCGGGCACCCGCGTCAGGCTCAACGGCAAAATTACCCGCGTGCAGCCGACTCAAGAAAACCAGGTTTTACTGGCGATCGATTTTGTCGATCTTACGCCCGCCCAGTCGGATGCGCTGGTCTTGGTATTGTACTCAGATGTAGAAGAATGGTATGCCCAACGGCGGTCAGAAATTGATCGCCCTTTTTCCTCCCTGCGGTTTTTGCTGACCGGATTATCCCGCGTCTTTCAAAGCTTGGAGCCAGCCCCCACGCCTCCCGTACGCAAGCAAATTCAGGCGGCTGTTCAGGTGTACTCAGAAGGGCAATTTTATCCTGGCATCGCCACGGAGATTAGCTCGTCTGACCTGCAAGTGGAATTAGCACAATCGTTGCCCAATCTTGACCAACTGGTAAAAACCCAGTCTCCGATTGGTCTGTTGCTGGGTCAGAACTCTAACGATCCTGCCACTCGTCTGATTGCTCAAGTTGAGGCGATCGATTCTGGTGCCCTTAGCTCTGGTGCCCTTGGCTCTGGCGCTCTAAATCCTGGCGCTTTTAACGCTAAGACTGCTCAACGGGGTAATTTGGCGATCGCGCTGGTTTTTCCTAAGCATCTGGAAAGTCAGCAAGGCGACAAAATCAGGCATTTGCTGAGGGCGCTTAAGTAATCTATGGCAACCGCCAAGGCGGTTAGGACGGGGACATTTTTGGTGGGGTGCGCCCCACCAAAAATGTCTTAAGACTGGCGACAGCTATATTTTTTGAGAGCCACGCGGAGCGTTATATGAGGTGCAAGGCTTGTATTAGCCAAAATGCTGGAAGCCGCGATCGAGGGAAAGCTGCTGCTCGACGGACTGCCCTGTGCTGCCCCACAAAACCACGCCCGGTTCGGCGGTAATGGTACCGACGATCGCCGAGCCTTCTAGGACGTTCAGCAGCATTTGAGCGCTTGGGCTAGGCAAACACAACACTAGCTCAAAGTCTTCACCTCCATACAGCGCCCACTCCAGCGCTTTTTCGGGTAGCCAGTTTGCTAGACCCGCGGCGAGAGGAATCTGGTGGCGATCGATCTGCGCCCCCACTTTGCTGGCGCGGCAAATTTGCAAGACAGCATCCGCCAACCCGTCGCTGCTGTCCATACCTGTGAAGCGATCGGGCAGCGGATCGAGCAAGTGTAGCCGAGGAATCACATCTAGCCGAGGGCGAGGTCGCTGGTGGGCGCGAATCAGATGGGCGCGATCGCTTGACCGTAATTCCTGTCCCATCTCTGGATGCAGAAGCAGCTCCAGACCCGCCCTAGACGCACCGTGAACCCCCGTCACGAGAATCACATCGCCCGGTTGAGCCGTCGATCGGCGAATAGCTTGGTGGGGCAACACCTCACCCAATGCCGTAATGTTGAGGCTGGTTACAGGCGATCGGCAAATATCTCCTCCAACGATCGGCGTATTGAAGGGCTGCAAACAGTCCACCATGCCCTGATATAGCTCTTCTACAAGGGCGATCGGCACTTCTCCCGGCAGACCTAGCCCCACCGTAATCCCCAAGGGCGCTGCTCCCATTGCCGCTAGATCTGATAAATTTGCCGCAGCCGATCGCCATCCCGCATCATAGGCAGAAGTGGTGCGAACGCCCGGAGTGGCGAAGCCCACGCTGAAATGCACGCCATCCACCAGCGTATCGCTTGTGACCACTAGCAGATAGCCTTGGCGAACCGACAGCAGCGCTCCATCATCCCCAACCACATCCGCTGGGCAAAATTTTTGTAGGCGCTGCAAAAGACCCTGCTCTCCCAGATCGCGCACTTGCCTCACACCCGCGTCGCCCTCTTGCACCGGGCTACTGGCTCAAGGCCCTGAGAAACTGCTGAAGCGAAGAGAGCAGACCCCTGCGAGGCGGCTGCGCTTCTGTTGGGTTGCCAGCGCCCATGAGAATGCGATCGAGTGCTTCCCCCGCAGGTCGCTGGGTTTCCTCAGCAATCAGCTCGTAGGTGCCTTCTTTCTCCTGCCACACCTGCCACAGCCCCGGATAGGCACGAAACACGGCAGCTCCCTCAATTGGACGCAGGTAGTAACAAGACTCAAAAGTGCTGAGGAAGCGATCGCGGAGCTGCCGTCCGGCATAGCCAATGCCAATAATAGCCACGTCCTCTAAGTTAGGATTGAGCATCACCACCGGGCGATCCATTGCTTCTTGGCAGAGTTTCTCTACCTCTAGCACTTCCACTGAAGAAGGCTGCACAAACAGAAAAGCCTGCTCGTCGGGCTGCATCTCAGCTTTCATGTCATTAATGCCGCGAATCGCGTAGGGTTTTTCGCCCCAATCTCGCCGCGCCAAAGCCGCCGATCCCGCATCCGGAAAATAGACGCGAAACTGCGCTCCCAAATGTTCAAACGTTGGCAAAAACTGCTCGGCGACGGGCATTATCTTCAGTTCTGGAAACAGCAGATCGACCTGTATTCGCCTGTAGCCATCGGCAATGGCGGCAGTGGTGGCTTGCTGAGCTTGAGCAATTGCTTCTTCGAGCGTGTTAGGCAGAGCCATAAAATAAGGAAGAACTGGATGAATAGAGCTAGATAGATTAAATCTAAACTTGAGTCGGGTCTACATAGGCTTGCAGACTCTCAGGACTACATTGCCGCAGGATGCGACTCGCCTGATTGGTAATATTGGGCGCACCCTGTACCACGACTAGATATTTGCCTTCGCTCAGCCGATTGCGATAGGGCAGCGCATCGCCACTGCCAGATGTCAGCCCTACGCCACCGCCCACCACAAAGCTGCCCATTGCTCCTGCCAGCGCCCCAAATATGCCCCCCAGGATTCGATTGCCGATCGCCCCTACAGCCGGAACAAGCTGATAGTCGGTCGCCAAGTTAAACGCCAGCCCGCCAATGAACCCCAAGGGAATCACCCAGACTGCCATCTTTAGCGCCTGCTTACGGGCAGGTTTTTCAGGATCAATAAACCCAAACTCATCGGCACTCTTAAAGCCTCTACCCAAAATACTGACCTGCGCCAGCGGCAGACCTTCTTTCTCCAAAGCCGAATAGGCTTCTTCAGCCTGAATGCGATCGGCTAAAACGGCAATAACGTAGTTCATAAATGGCTTAGTAAAGCATTGAACCGAGTCTGAACTCGGTTATTCTGCAATGATTTTGCGGACTAGATGCAGTTCTACAATATCAGCTCCCGGTGTCCCCATCTCCCCATTCCTCCTAATCCTCAAACAGATCCTCCGGCAGATCTGAGGCAGAAAAAACGGTCGGTTGCCCTGGGTCTGTAATTTCCTCGCCCGTCACCAGCGGCGGCTCTTTGTACTTCTCATTCTTCCAATTGTCGAGAATGTCTTTAATCAAAACTTCCTGAATCAAAGTTTTTGCCACTACTGCCAAAGGCAGCGCCAGCAACAACCCCATGAAACCAAACAGGCTAGCAAACATCAACTGAGCCGCTAGCGTCATCGCAGGGAGTAAGGACACCTGATTGGCCATGACGGTAGGCGTTAACCAATAGGACTCTAAATTTTGAATAACAACATACAAAATAATCACAGCCACTACCTTCCAAGGCGCATCCAATGCTGCCACCGTCAGCGGAAAAACCATGCTGAGAGTCGGTCCCAAGTTGGGGATAAAGTTTAGCAGACCTGCCAGAAGCGCCTGTGCCAGAACAAACTGGATGTTTAGCGCCCAAAGCCCGATCGCACTCAAAACTGCCACCACCGTTGAGCTAATGAGCGCTCCCCCCATCCAGCTGACGAGCGCCGTTTCGCACTCTAGAAAAATCGCGTCAGCCCGGTGGCGATAAAACGAAGGGAAAAGCCGAATTACAGCATGGCGATAGGCTTCTGGGTTTGCCAACAGCATCAGCGTCAGGATGGCTAACAGCAAAATCTGCAACACAACGGAAAGAGAGCCTGAGAAGAAGCTAAAAAAGTTTGGCACTGCCGCTCGCAGAACAGGCTGAGCCTCCTCAATGAGACTGTCAGCGCTAGGAAGCTGAACATTTTCTAGCCATGCGGGACGGTTATTGAGCAGCTCTTCAAGCCAGGTGACGACCCGCGTAAAGCCTTGAGGCACCAAAGCGCCCAGCTTCAAGAGCTGATTGGCAAAGGGCGGCACAATCAAATAAGTGAATAAAATGATGAGCAAGAAACTGATGAGCAGCGTCAGCATCACGGCACGATCGCGCCGCATTCCCGACTTGCGGAAGCGCATAACCAGGCTGTTGAGAGCCGTTGCTAACACAACTGCCGTAAACACGAGCAGCAAAATATTGCGCGCCTGCCACAGCAATATCAGAGAAATAATGATGCAAAGAAAGCTAAGCCACTGCCCCAGTTTCACGATCGAACCTCCCGCCCTAGTCTCGAACAGGCTTTATTCTAAGCGGTTATGGGATTAGCGACTCAGCCAAGCAATTGCTTCCCGAATCCACTCTTCGGCGTTGGCATTTTTGGCAAGCGCCGTTTTTTGCCCGACGGCTTGTAGCGCTTGAATAATCTCGCTATTGGTGTAGCCCAGCGCCAGCAGCGTCATCTCCACATCTTCTTGAATGGAAGAAACGGGGGCGGCATCGGGAGTAAAGCCAGACTGCATCCGCCACTCGGATAGCTTGGACTTCAGCTCTAGGGCGATGCGCTCGGAGGTTTTTGCGCCTACGCCGGGAGTCCGAGATAGCAGCCGCGTGTTGCCTGAAACGATCGCTTGCACCAAATCCTGCAAGCCCAGCGTATCAATCAGCGCCATTGCCATCTGTGGCCCAATGCCGCTGACGCTAATCAGCTGCCGAAACAGATCGCGCTCTGCCATTGTCGTGAAGCCAAATAGCACGGTCTGGTCTTCTCGTGTCTGCATGTGGGTATAGACCTGCACCGATTCACCGATCGCCGGGAGCTGTTGCCAATGGCGCGGCGTAATTTGCAGGTCATAGCCCATCTGGTTGACCTCTAGCGTCAGGATGACTCGGCTACCGAGCTTCTGGAAAAAGGCGATCGTGCCTTTGAGGTAGCTAATCATGATTTAAGACTCAGTTAGCCCGATTTGCTCTTCAGGGACAGTCGGATTGACTTCTGTAGGAATCATGCTGGGCAGTTCCAGATCTAGATGGGCAACTTCTGGCTGCTCAGGGAGATCTCTAATCGCCACTTCGCCCATGCAGATCTGGATGTTAGGTCCCGATCGCGCCAGACGAATCACAGCTCCATCCCGAACTGCAGATTGCTGCACCAGCTTGCCATCTAGATAAGTGCCATTTGTTCCCAAGTTAATAATTTCCCAAACTGCTCCTGTACGCCGTAGCTCCACGTGATGGCGAGAGACTACGGCGCTGTATAAAATAACTTGATTATCAGTGGATCGACCAATACGAACGACAGATTCGTCTGAGAAAGTCCAGACTTGAACAGGAACCTGTCTAACCGGATGCAAAAGAGACAGAGTAATCACACGGATAATGCAGCATCAAGAATGGTGAGATTCAGCAGAGCAGCGTCAGATCCGCCAATTTTCTACTATATCTTATGTCATTTCGCTAACAACCCCAAAAACTGCCCCAAAAGAGGGCTGACAATTTGAAAAGCAGAGCAAAGTTGGAGCGCGTCCCCGTTCTGTTCTCTGCTATTTTCAGCCAATCCATTGCCGCAGGGGGTGATGATGTCCAGCAAAATCCTGTCTGGCAAGGATCTTCTGGGTAGCCATTGAGCTGTGCTGTTATGCCGCCTTAATTCAGTGGGAGCGTTGCTTGAAAGCGATCGGTGTATTGCAGTAGATATTGTGCTTCGAGTCAGCCAATCTGGGAACACTCTTTTATGAAAGATAATTGTCTAAATTCCAGCAATGTTGGAGTGGTGGCGGTATCCCTGAGATTTTGCAGTTCCTTTTAAGAACCTGGTGGAGAGTAGTGATCAGAAAAACGGAGCCAACGATTCGTGTAACCCCTCAGAAAGTCCCACGCAACTCATCTAGGGCATTATTGGGACGATCCGGGCTGATGTACAGGCTACCGCTACCGATCTCCAACCAACGCTATGGATTAGGAGCAGCCTTAATCGGGATAGCACTCATCCTTATTTCCGGCTGCACCCAGCCATCGAACCCACCCGCCCAATCTGCTACCCAGCAATCACAGCCTGTCCTCCGCATTAGTGTGCTGCCTACTCAAGACACAGCCCAGCAGGAGCGGATGATTGCGCCGCTAGATGCCCATTTGGAAAAAGTGTTAGGACAGCGGGTCGATTTCCTAATCGCCAAAGACTATAAAGATAACGTGGATATGCTGTTGGATGGGCGAGCAAATGCCGCTTATACCGGAGCCGTCTCGTATTTTGAAGCATTAGAGCGCGGCGCACAGGTAGACCCGCTGGTTGCGCCAATCGACAAATTTACCAACCGTCCCTGGTATCGTGCCTGCATGATTGTGGCAGCCAATAGCTCTATCCGCACCCTGGCAGATCTGAAAGGCAAACGCGTTGCTTTCGTCAGTCCTTCCTCTACATCGGGCTACCTGATGCCCTTGGCGGCGCTGAAGCAGCTGAGCATTGAGCCAGAGCGTGATTTTGCTCAGATAATCTTTGGCGGCACCCATGCCCAAACTGAAGCATTGTTAGAAGCGGGCAAAGTGGATGCCATTGCCACTAATATTCCGTCTTACAAACAACGGCAAACCCTCGGTAGGCTTACCCCTTGAAACTCCAGGGTGTTGTGGGAGTCTGCTCCCATACCCCATACCCCGTTTCTAGTCTCCCGCGATCTGCCTCCCGACCTGATTGAAAAAATGAAAGAAGCTTTTCTCACGGTACCGCCTGGGCTGCAAGATATTGTGGGCACCTATGCCTCTGGATACACCCTGGTAGAGGCTTCGGACTATGAGCCAATTCAACAATTGCGAATTCAACTGCACTTGGCGGCGGAGGGCACCTCGAAATGAAGATTTCAACCAAATTTATCGGCATTTCGGCGATGTTGGTAGGGGCGATCGCCCTCATCTCCGGTGGCAGCAACCTGTGGCGTAATCAAGCTGAGCAAGTCGCCTTGGAGCGATATACCCAGGCAAAGCAGCGGATTCAACTGGCAATCCAGGCAACAAAAGACATCCAAACTGACATCGATCTCGTGAAGGATGATATTTTGCTACACAATCAAGACGAAGAAGAAGAAGAAGAGCGCGATCAAGTATTTTTGCAGGTGTTCAACGAGTTGAAAGCGTTGCATCCCTCCCCAGAGATTGACTATATCTATCAGCGGTACGAGATTTTTGAAGCGATGGAAGAGTCGTTGCTAGAATCGGATGCTCAGGTATCGCCCACGGCAATTGCCGACAGTCAGCAAGACTTCCGCACCCTCAACGGCTTTGCGCGGGATGTGAACTTTTTCCTCGACAAGTTGGTGCGGCAGTCCCGCCAAGATGCCGAGCAAGCCGAGCAGGAGTTAAAGCAGGTGAGCGCGATCGCCAGCTATCTCTCCTTAAGCACCGTCATTTTCCTGATGCTCATGGTATTGGGCGAGTTCTGGCTGATTTTGCGTCCAGTGATCCAATCTCTCAAACAGCTTCAGGCGGGAGCTACAGCTATTGGGACAGGCAACCTCTCCTACCGACTGGATATCCGCACCCAAGACGAAATCGAGCAAGTGTCCCAGGCTTTTAATCAGATGGCAGAAAACCTGACCCGCTCCCAAACCCTCCTGGAGCAAAAACTGGCAGAACTGGAGGCGGCGCGGTCAGCAGCAGAAGTGGCGAACCGCATCAAGAGCGAATTTCTTGCCAACATGAACCACGAACTCCGTACTCCGCTCAACGGCATTTTGGGCTATGCCCAAATCCTCCAGCGCGACCCCGTCACTTCCCCCAAACAGCTTAAAGGACTGGGAGTGATTTACCAATGCGGCTCCCATTTGCTGACGCTGATCAACGACATTCTGGATTTATCGAAACTAGAAGTGCAAAAAATGGATCTCTATCCCCAGGATTTCCATTTGGCGAACTTCCTGGCTTCTACGGTAGATATTTGCCGCGTCAAGGCAGACCAAAAGAGCGTGGAGTTTCACTATCAGCCTGCAAGCAACCTACCTACTGCCGTCTATGCTGACGACAAACGGTTGCGGCAAGTATTGCTCAACCTGCTCAGCAATGCCGTCAAGTTTACCGACTTTGGCACCGTTACGTTTCGGGTGGAAGCGGTAGACGAGGGTGAGTCTGGAGATCAGGACTCCCTCCCGACTCGACGGATTCGCTTCCAGGTTAAAGACACAGGCATTGGCATTGCACCGGAAAAATTGGGTACTATTTTCCTGCCGTTTGAGCAAGCTGGCAAGCGCGATCGCAACAGCGAAGGAACTGGACTAGGACTGGCTATCAGTCAACAAATCATCCAGAAGATGGGCAGCGATATCCAGGTTCAGAGTGTACTCGGTCAGGGCAGCAGCTTTTGGTTTGAGATCGACCTGCTCCCAGCATCCGATTGGACGACACGGAGCGAGATCGCCAACCACAAAGTCATTGGTTATCAGGGTGAACGCCGCAAAATTCTCGTGATTGACGATCGCGAGGAAAATCGTTTGGTGACAATCAATATGCTGGAACCGCTGGGTTTTAAGCTGGCAGAAGCTGGGGACGGACAAACGGGTTTAGATATGGCGATTCAGATGCGACCCGACTTGATTATCACCGATGTGGCAATGGCGGTGATGGATGGTTTAGAGATGACCCGCCGCTTACGACGACTGCCAGACTTTGCCATAACCCCGATCATTGCTTCTCCTGCCACCCTGTCTCAAGTGGATATGCAGGCAAGTTTGGATGCAGGGTGCAACAGCTTTTTCCCAAAACCGATCGACTTTACGGGATTGCTCGCCGAATTGCAGCGCCATCTGGAATTGCAATGGATTTACGAAGCTGAGCCAGAGGCGACTCAACCCGCTGTCAGCAATGCCGATGAGGGCGCTCTGATCAGGGTGCCCCCTGCCGCAGAACTGGTAGCCCTCCATGCCGCTGCTCAGGGTGGTTTTATGACCGACATCCAACAGGAAGCCAACCGTCTGAAGAAATTAGCGCCTGAATATACAGCCTTTGCCAACCGAGTTCTAGAACTGAGTCAACAGTTTGATGATGAAGCAATTCTCCGTCTGATCGAGCCACAGACATCAACTGTTTAATGCTAGCCATTTGACTCATGTCTAATGCTAGCCATTTGACTCACAATTTACGATTCATCTTTTATAGTCCGTTTAGGAGTTTGCTGATGTCCGTCGCTGCCATTGCTCAAGAGAACACGATCTTAGTCGTAGATGATACTCCGACCAATCTGCAGGTCTTGTTCGATTTGTTGAGCGAACAGGGCTACCGAGTGGCGATCGCCAAAAATGGTGAAACTGCCTTGCAGCGTCAGGGTTATTTCATTCTAAATAAGTCTCTGAGCATGTTAAGACCAAAGCCTGCAAGACGTTGAGCTTGAGCCATGTTTTGAAAACCCTTACTGCGATACAAGTTGAGTGCAAAGTTACGTGCGATTG
>JAESFK010000181.1_pt1 | contig 45739 bp, 44 predicted proteins | sample 9269391 | NCBI WGS metagenome assembly JAESFK01 (sample SAMN14506231, study PRJNA617097) | algae metagenome | isolation source: Drouetiella hepatica UHER 2000/2452 and co-occurring heterotrophs from... | place: Slovakia: Slovak Paradise National Park, Hrabusice, Kosice Region | collected 2000-01-01
CCGGCGTCTGCGGCTTGCCGCTGGCCAGCCATTTTTCACGAGACTGCCCGCCCTTCCAGGCCTTGGTGGTGAAGCCGAGGATCTCCACCTTGACGCCGCAGCGCTCCAGCGTGCGGGCCAGAATGTCGGCGCAGGTGGCCGCCACCGTGATCGGCCGTCCCCGCATAGAGCCGGAATTGTCGATCAAAAGCGTCACAACCGTATCGCGGAAATTGGTATCCTTTTCGCGCTTGAAGGACAGCGGCTGCATCGGGTCGATGATCATGCGCGTCAGCCGCGCCGAATCGAGATACCCCTCTTCGAGGTCGAATTCCCAGGAGCGGTTCTGCTGCGCCATCAGGCGGCGCTGAAGACGGTTGGCAAGACGGCCGACGGCGCCCTGAAGATGAGCAAGCTGCTTGTCGAGGAAGGCGCGCAGGCGGTCGAGTTCGGCTTCGTCGCAAAGCTCCTCAGCCGTGGTGGTTTCGTCGAATTCCTCGGTGAAGACGCCGTAATCGACCTTATCGTTGAAATCGTCGAAGGGGTGGCTTGGCCGCTTGACCTCGCCGGGCGTTTCGCTGTCGTCCTCGCCGTCATCCGACATCTCCTCCTCGGAGATTTCGGCGCCGTCCATCTCGCCTTCGTCCATCTGCTCGTCGGCGGATTCATTTTCGTCGGCGGGTGCAGCGTCGGAACCGGCATCCTCGTCGGAGCTGTTTTCATCCTGCTCCTGGCTGCGCGGCTGGTCCTCGTCGGTCTGGCTTTCCTGATCGTCCGGCTCGACATCGTCATCGCCGTATTTCTCGGCCATCTCCATCGATGTCAGCATATTGCGCACGACGCGCGCGAACGCCTGCTGGTCATTGACTGCGGCAGACAGTTCTTTCATGTCTCCGGCGGCTTTTTCCTCGATGAAATCGCGCCAGAGGTCCAGCACCTTGCCGGCGGATGCAGGCGGCTTCTGGCCGGTCAGTTTTTCACGCACGATCAGCGCGACGGCTTCTTCCAGAGGCGCATCAGCCTGCCGGTCGATATTGCCGAAATTGGCGCGGGCATACTTTTCATCCAGCATCGACGTGAGGTTGCTGGCAACGCCGGTCATGCGAAGCGACCCGATCGCCTCGACGCGGGCCTGTTCGACGGCATCGAAAACGCCGCGCGCATCCGCTCCCTGCGGCGCCATCGTCGCGTGGATACGCACATCGTGGCAAGCCTTGCGCAACGCCATCGAATCGCCGAGCCCGCGGGTAACCGCGAGTTCCTGACGTGTCGGCCGCTTGGAGATTTCCGGCAGCCGCATGCGCTCGCCGGAAAGCCCCGGACGCTCGTTGGCAAACACGACCTCGATTTCCGGATCTCCGGCAATCGAGCGGATGCAGCCGGTCAATGCGCGGCGGAATGGCTCCACATCCACGACACCGGCCGGCCTTGCTTTCGAATTGTCGCCCCGGCCTGCCATCGATCAGGCCGTGGCTTCGAGCACGATATTGGCGGCACTTTCCTTCAACTCGACACCGAAGGCGCGCTGATAGTGTTCCGCCACCAGCGCCCGCTCAAGCTCGTCGCACTTGTTGAGGAAGGTGACGCGGAAGGCAAAGGCGATATCGCCGAAGATATGCGCGTTCTCAGCCCAGGTGATGACGGTACGCGGGCTCATGACGGTCGACAGGTCGCCGTTGATGAAAGCGGCACGGGTGAGATCGGCAACACGGACCATCTTGGAAACGGTGTCGCGGCCGCGATCCTTGGTGAAGCCCTTGACCTTGGCGGCAACGATATCGACCTCGTTGTCATGCGGCAGGTAGTTCAGCGTGGTGACGATCGACCAGCGGTCCATCTGCGCCTGGTTGATCTGCTGCGTGCCGTGATAGAGGCCGGTCGTGTCGCCGAGGCCGACGGTGTTGGCCGTCGCAAACAGGCGGAAGGCCGGGTGCGGGCGAATGACACGGCTCTGGTCGAGCAGCGTCAGGCGGCCGGACGATTCCAGCACGCGCTGGATGACGAACATCACGTCCGGGCGGCCGGCGTCGTATTCGTCGAAGACGAGCGCGACATTGTGCTGGTAGGCCCAGGGCAGGATGCCGTCCTTGAATTCGGTGACCTGCATGCCGTCCTTGACGACGATGGCATCCTTGCCGACGAGATCGATACGGCTGACATGGCTATCGAGGTTGACGCGCACGCAAGGCCAGTTGAGGCGGGCCGCGACCTGCTCGATATGGGTCGACTTGCCGGTCCCGTGATAGCCGGACACCATGACGCGGCGGTTATGAGCAAAACCGGCGAGAATGGCGAGCGTCGTTTCCCGGTCGAAGAGGTAATCGGGATCGAGATCTGGCACATAGGCATCGGCCTTCGAATAGGCCGGCACGCGCAGATCGGTATCGATACGGAAAACGTCGCGGACGGAAACTGTCGTATCGGGGAGGTTGGAAATATCGAGGTCTACCTTGCTCATCATGTCTCCAGCACGGTAAAGCCCCATCACTCAATTGGCGGGGGCGTTCCCGTCTATGCCTTTATAAATGTGTGACCGTAATAAGACGGGTTCCTAGCAGAAGCCAGCCTGTTTTAACAATTGATATGCCTGGATCACGGCGCGAAAACGCTCTTCCGATCCCCTGTCTCCGCCATTTGCATCGGGGTGATGCTTTTTTACAAGCTCTTTATAGGCCGTCTTGACGTCGGCGGGTGTGGCATTTGCATGCAGGCCGAGCGTTTCGAAGGCCTTGGCCTCCAATGTCTTCAGCTTGCGCAGCCGCGGCTCCTGCCGGTTGGCCCGGGCACGCGCCTGATCGACAAAGCCGAAGGGATCGCGCATGCGCGCCTGGGCGCCGGCCGAACCGGAGCGCTGCTGCGACTGCTGCGGTGCATTCTTGGCATTCTTGTTCACGCCCACCGTCCATGTCGGACGATGGCCGGTGATGGCTTCCTTCTGGTATCGGGCGATCTCGCTGTCGGACAGGCCGGAGAAGTAGTTATAGCCCTTGTTGTATTCCTTGACGTGCTCGAAACAGAACATGAAAAATTCGTTTTCGGCGTTGCGGCCGACTGGTGCACGATGAACAGCATTCTCCTCGCACCCGTCCCACTGACATTTGGGTGCCATCGGTTCAGGTTTCGGGTTCACCTTGCGGCGCGTCCTGATTCCGTCGAAGTATTTTGAATCAAGTTTCATGGCGCTAATTATGGGGCGTGGCGGGCGCCACAACAAGAATTGACAAATCGGAATGTTGCAGGCTTTGTGAAGCCATTTTGCACCGCGTAAAACGCAATCCGGAATGGGGCACTGGTTTACGATCGGCGCTCACGGAAAAGCCAGAGAAACGGGGCCAAAACATGTCGCTTCAAAGCCGCATCGAAACAAAGCTCAGCGCGGCCTTTTCGCCCGAACGGCTGATCGTTCTCAACGAAAGCCACCTGCATGCCGGCCATCATCCGGACCTCGACGGCACCGGCGAAACGCATATGCGGGTGCGCATCGTGTCCAGTGCGTTCAGCGGCATGACCCGCATTGCCCGTCACCGCGCCATCAACGATGTCTTGAAGGAAGAGATCGACGCCGGGCTGCACGCCCTGGCGCTCGAGCCGGCTGTTCCAGGGGAAACAACACGCTGGTAGAATATCGAGATAGACTATATTTCAGCAACGGACCGAGCTTGACGAGATGGTTCCTGCCGAATTGACGTGCTTACAGCCTGCATCTACAATCGCAGGTGGGGCCAGAGAATATTCGGATCGCAGGATCCGTCCAATATTATGACATACAGAAAATTTTCATAGGCGGAGCCGGTTCAAGGTTGTCCGGGGAGCCTCTTTTTTCAGGGGTCAAGGTAATGCTCAAGAATTTTGGGCTTGCCGCAGCGTTTATCGCTGCGTTTTTGATGTTCAGTCCGGTATCGGCATCAACGCCATCCGGCAAGAAAGTAGCGCTTGTCATGGGCAACAGTGCCTACAAGCACGCAGTCGAATTGCCCAATCCGAAGAACGACGCCAAGCTGATGGCCGAAACGTTCCGCACGGCGGGTTTCACTGTCATCGAGGGCGAAGATCTCGACAAGACGGCGATGAGCGCGCTGGTCGATCAATTCACCGAAATCGCCTATGACGCCGACATTGCAGTCGTCTACTATGCCGGCCACGGGCTGCAGGTGGATGGGCGAAACTATCTCGTGCCGATCGACGCGCAGCTGGAAAAGGCAGCCCAGCTGCAGACCCGCACAATCCCGGCCGACAAGTTCCTTGCAGCGCTGCCGCCGGATCCGGCCGTCAGCATCATCATCCTCGACGCCTGCCGGGACAACCCGCTGGCACGGTCGCTGGCAAAGGTGATGCCGGCTAGCCGCTCCGCCTCGATGGGCGTCGGGCTGGCGCCGGTGCAGACCAACAGCCAGACGCCCGGATCAGGCGGGTTGCTGATCGCCTATGCGACCGATCCAGGGGCTGTCGCCTATGACGGCAAGGGCATCAACAGCCCCTATACGACCGCACTTGCGCGGCATCTAACGACGCCCGGGCTTGAAATCCAGAGCGCCTTGACACGGGTTCGCGCCGACGTCTCGGACGCAACAGGCGGCGCCCAGCATCCCTGGCACAATGCGTCATTGTCCCGCGAAGTCTTCATTGGCGCAGAGCCTGCGGCGGAAGTCGCGGCGACCACGCAGCAGGTATCGAAACCAGCGGCGGAGACGGCGGGGACCAATGCCAATGATGTCAACTGGACAGTCGAACAGAAGCTTTGGGAAGAGGCATCCAAACGAAATACCGCCGCCCATTACGAGCTTTACCTGCAGCAATATCCAAGCGGCAATTTCGCCACGCTTGCCAAACTCAATCTCGACCAGCTGAAGGCCACGGCGACGGCTGAAGTCGCCTCCGTTGCCCCGGCTGGCGAAGCAACGGCCTCGGCCTCCCAAGTCCGCACCGCTGTCGCAATGCCCGATGACGTCAAGCTTAGCGTCGGAACGCCGGAAACGGAAAGCGCCCTCAACCTCGACAAGGGCGGCAGGATCGACCTGCAGCTGCGGCTCGGCGCACTTGGCCATGTCACGGGCGGCGCGGATGGCGCGCTCGGCGCCCGGTCGCGCACCGCAATCGGCGCATGGCAGCGGCAGAACGGTATGGTTGAAACAACCTACCTGACGCCGCAGCAGCACATGTTCCTCGTCGTCCAGACCGATCCGATGATGCCGCAGATTCGCGCCCAGTACGAGGCACAGAAAGCTGCCATCGCTGTTCGCAAGGCACAAAACCCGGTCCGCCAGAAGGTGGCCGGACAGCGTGTCAAGAAACAGCACGACGAGCCCACCCTGGAAGGCCCCGTTGAACGCAGCGGCAACAGTGGCGGTGTTGATCCAGCCGGGGCAGCCTTTGCCGGCGGGCTGCTTGGCGGAGCCCTTGGCGGCATCATAGGCAGCCGTTAAGACCGGACCGGCGAAGCGCGCCGATCATTCAATGCCTGCGCCCTTCATCGCGAGCGGAGGCATTGTCGCATCGTCCGCGGGCCTGATTCTCAACCGCGTGATGCGGTTCTTCACCCGCTTCATCACGATGAAGCGCTTGCCATAGAAAGTGAACGCCTGCCGCTCTTCGGGGATGGTCTTGGATTCGTGGATCACAAGCCCGGCCACCGTTGTCGCTTCCTCGTCCGGCAGGTTCCAGTCGAGCGCCCGATTGAGATCGCGGATCGGCACGCTGCCATCGACGACGATCGAACCGTCCGCCTCCTGACGCACGCCCTGGATCTCGATATCGTGCTCGTCGGAAATATCGCCAACGATCTCCTCGAGAATATCCTCCAGCGTCACCAGCCCCTGAACCTCGCCATATTCATCGACGACGATGGCAAAATGTGCCTTGTGGCGCAGGAAGGCGTTGAGCTGGTCCTTGAGATTGGTGGTATCCGGCACGAACCACGGCTTCTGCGTGATGCGGCTGATATCGAGATTTCCCGGCTCGACATCCGGTTCGGCAAGCGCGCGCAAAAGGTCCTTGGCATGGACGACGCCAATGATGTTGTCGGTCGATCCGCGCCAGACCGGCATGCGGGTATAGGGGCTTTCGAGAACAGCGCGCACAGCGGCTTCCGGCGCATCGTCGGCGTTGATACCGCGCATCGAGGTGCGGTGGATCATGATATCGGAGACTTCAAGCTCGCCGAGATCGAGAACGCCTCCCAGCCGGTCGCGATCCGCCTTGATGACGGACCCTTCGCGATGCAGGAAATCCACCGCGCCGCGTAGCTCTTCATGCGCCGTCAGCATCGGCATTTCGGAAGAAAGGTTGATGCCGAAAAGGCCGAGGATGTGCCTGACGATCCAATTGACCAGGCTGGAGACCGGGCCGACGACGATGACGACCAGACGAACGAAGGGCGCTACGGTCAGGGCGAAACGATCCGGCGCGGCGATCGCCCAACTCTTGGGGAGAACTTCGGAAAAAACGACGAGAAGCGCCGTCATCACCAATGTTGCGATGGCAACGCCGGACGCGCCGAACAGGCCGAGAAACAGGCTGGTGGTCAAGGACGATGCCAGGATGTTGACGAGATTGTTGCCAATGAGCAGCGTTCCGATCAGGCGGTCGCGGCGGGCGATCAGCGACGTTACAAGCTTGGCGCGTTCATCCCCGTTCACTTCAAGCGTGTGCATCCGGGCCCGGGAGGCCGCAGTCAATGCTGTTTCGGACCCGGAAAAAAAGGCGGAGCACATCAGCAGACCAAGGACTGACGCCAAGGTGAGCCAGTATTCGGCCAGGAACGCGATGACGGTTTCGATGGTCATTTGGGATGTTTTTCCTCAAGGAACCGCAGCACTTCATTGGCCGGAACGTCATCGGCGACAAAGGACTGGCCGATGCCGCGCGTCAGAATGAATGTCAGCTTGCCGCCCTTCACCTTCTTGTCCTGAGCGATTGAATCCATCAGCTTTTCGGCTGGCGGCAGCTCGCCCGGAATATCGTCCATGCGCGTCGGCAGGCCGACGGTCTTCAGATGAGCCTCGACACGCGCGGCTTCGTCCGGGCTTGCGAGGTTCATCCGTGCCGAAAACTGATGCGCCAGCACCATGCCGATCGCCACACCCTCGCCATGGACCAGCCGTGTCCCATCGTACTGTGTCGCCGCTTCCAGCGCATGACCGAATGTGTGGCCAAGGTTGAGCAACGCACGCTGGCCATTCTCACGCTCGTCGGCTGCGACCACATCGGCCTTGGCCTGACAGCTGATGGCGATTGCCTCGATGCGGGCGTCACCACCGGCAAACACGGCCTGCCAGTTCTTTTCCAGCCAGCCGAAGAATTCCGGCTTGTCGATCAGCCCGTATTTGGCGACTTCGGCATAACCTGCCCTGAATTCGCGCGGGCTCAGCGTGTCGAGCACGTCGGTATCGGCCAGAACAAGATCCGGCTGATGGAAAACGCCGATCAGGTTCTTGCCGAGCGGCGAGTTGATGCCGGTCTTGCCCCCAACGGACGAATCCACCTGCGCCAGCAGCGATGTCGGGATCTGGATGAAGCGCGACCCGCGCCTCGCAATGCCGGCGGCAAAGCCGGTGAGATCGCCGATGACGCCGCCGCCGAGCGCGATCACCGCATCGTTGCGCTCGATGCGGGCACCGAGGATCGCCTCGCAGACAGGGATCAGATGTTCAAAGCTCTTGGTCTTTTCACCGGCCGGCAGAACCAGTGACACGGCGGTGATGCCCTGCGCCTTCAGGCTTTGCATCAGCGGCTCAAGATAGAGCGGCGCGACATGCTCGTCGGTGATCACTGCCATGCGGCGGCCTTTCAGACGGCCGGCGATCTCGTCCGCGGCGGTGGCGATCAGGCCGGGGCCGATAAGGATATCGTAGGAACGATCCCCCAGGTCGACGCGAACGGTTTTGCGGGCGGCGGACAGGCTGGCACTGGTCATGGCTTCACTTCTTCGGGAGAGTGGCAAGAGCGGCGAGAACCTCTTCCACCATCACTTCTTTCTTGACGTCGCGGGATAGCACGGTCAGATCCGCCTGCGCATAGATCGGATAACGGGCGTGCATGAGGTTTTCGAGCGTCTGCTTGGGGTTTTCGGTTTTCAGCAGCGGGCGGGTGTCGCGCTTGTTGACGCGCTCCCACAACACATCGAGTTCGGCATTCAGCCAGACGGACAGGCCATGGCGCTTGATATGCTTGCGGGTGCGCTCATTAATATAGGCGCCGCCGCCGGTGGAGACAATGCGTGGGCCGGTATTGAGCAGCCGCTTGATGACGCGGGCTTCCAGCGCACGGAACTCGTCTTCGCCGTAAGCCGCAAAAAGCTCGCTGATCGTCATACGCGACACGCGCTCGATCTCATGATCGGAATCGACAAAGGGAACCCCGAGCGCCGACGCCGTCATCCGGCCGATCGCCGATTTTCCGGCCCCCATCAGACCGACGAAGACGAGGTTTCGTCGCCCGAGCGCGGCCTTCGCCCGCTCGATCAGCGCTTCGGAAACCGGTTCAATCACGTCGCTCATGCAGTTTCAATTTCCCCGTTCCGTTCCGGTATCGACAAATCAGCCGGAAGCGTCAAGACTTCACGGCATACAAGGCAACGGGAATCCCGTGCGATACAGCGGTTCTTGCACTTGCAAACAGGCATGGTCATATAGACCCCTGAGCCTAGGAGTTGAAAATGCCCAGCCTGTTCCGGTTCCTGTTCATCTGCGCCCTGATCGCCGGTGTGATCTATGGAACGATGGTGGCGCTGGTGACCTTCGTCAATCCGGTGGAGCGCGACGTGACGATCCGCATTCCCTCCGAGCGGATCAACAAGCCGCAATGATCGATCTTTCCGCCGCCCATATGGAATCCTTCCTGGAGATGATGAGCGCCGAGCGGGGTGCAGCCAACAACACGCTGATCTCCTACGAGCGCGATCTGGAAGATGCCTATTCCTTCCTCAAGCAGCGCGGGATCAAGCCGACCGACGCCGCCTCGGAGGATTTGCGCGCCTATCTCTCCCATCTGGCGCAGCAGGGCTTCAAGGCCTCGTCGCAGGCGCGCCGGCTGTCGGCACTGCGGCAGTTCTACAAGTTCCTTTATGCCGAAGGTTTGCGCACGGACGACCCGACCGGCGTTCTCGATGCGCCGAAGAAAGGCCGCTCCCTGCCGAAGGTACTCAGCATAGACGACGTTTCCAAGTTGATCGGCCAGGCGGAGCGGGAAGCAGCGCAAGGCGGCAGCGACCCAGTGGCGCGGCTACGCATGCACGCGCTGATCGAACTGCTCTATGCCACCGGCATGCGGGTGAGCGAGCTTGTTTCGCTACCCGCCTCGGTGCTGGCGCAGAACGGCCGCTTTCTCGTCGTTCGCGGCAAGGGCAACAAGGAACGCATGGTGCCGCTCTCGCATTCGGCAATCCGGGCAATGCAGGCCTATGGCGCGGCGATGGCGAGCGACAATGCCGCGCAGAAAACCCCGCCGCCGGAAAGCCCGTGGCTGTTCCCCTCCGCCGGCAAGGCCGGTTACCTGCCGCGCCAGGTTTTTGCCCGCGATCTCAAGGATCTTGCCGCCCGCGCCGGCATCCGCGTCGCGGCGATCTCGCCGCATGTGCTGCGCCATGCCTTTGCCAGCCACCTTCTGGCCAATGGCGCCGACCTTCGCGCCGTGCAGGAACTTCTCGGGCATTCGGACATTTCAACGACACAAATCTACACCCATGTGCTGGAAGAACGGCTGCATCAGCTGGTCCAGACCCATCACCCTCTTGCCAAACAGGCGAAAAAACAGGATTAGGAGCGCCAGAACACTTGGCCGGGGCGGCTGAAACGTCAGACCCGTGGCCATTGGCGCAATATGATCGGAAACGCATCACATGCACAATTATCTCGATTTCGAAAAACCCATCTCCGATCTCGAAGGCAAGATTCACGAGCTGAAGAAGATTGCCAGCGAGGACGAGAGCATCGACACGACCGACGAGGTGGAGCGCCTTGAAGTGCGCGCCCGCGAGGCCATGGCCGAAATCTACTCCAAGCTGAACCCCTGGCAGAAGACGCAGGTCGCGCGCCATCCGCAGCGCCCGCACTTCCAGGAATACGCCGCCAATCTCTTCACCGAATTCACGCCGCTGGCCGGCGACCGCAAGTTTGCCAATGACGAGGCGATCCAGGCTGGTCTGGCGCGCTTCCGCGGCACCCCTGTCGCCGTCATCGGTCAGGAAAAGGGCAACGACACCAAGTCGCGCATCAAGCACAATTTCGGCAGCGCCCGGCCGGAAGGTTACCGCAAGGCGATCCGCGTCATGGAAATGGCCGACCGTTTTGGTCTGCCGCTGATCACCCTGATCGACACCGCCGGCGCCTATCCCGGCATCGGCGCCGAAGAGCGCGGCCAGGCGGAAGCCATCGCCCGCTCGACGGAAATGTGCCTCAACATGCGGGTTCCGATCATCTCCGTCGTCATCGGCGAAGGTGGCTCCGGCGGCGCGATCGCGATCGCCACCGGCAGCCGCGTCTACATGCTCGAGCATGCGATCTACAGCGTGATCTCGCCGGAAGGTGCGGCCTCCATTCTCTGGCGCGACAGTACCCGCGCCAAGGAAGCCGCAACCAACATGAAGATCACCGCCGAAGACCTGAAGTCTCTGGGCATCATCGACGGCATCATCGGCGAACCGGTCGGCGGCGCGCACCGCGATCCGGACGCCGTGATCGAAAAGACCGGCACGGTGATCGCCGATGCGCTGAAAGAACTGTCCGGCCGCACCGGCGACCAGCTGCGCTCCGACCGCCGCCAGAAGTATCTGGCGATCGGCCGCCAGCTTTAATCATATTTGCCGGTTTCGAGCGGGTTTACAGGGCAAATGGAGCGCACGGTCCAACCTTGGCCATATTCGTGCGCTCTGGAACGCTTGCCGCAAAGCGGTTTTGTAAGGTTAATATTTTGTGAAGTATAAGGGCATATTGATTCCCCCGTGGACCGCCTGCACGGGAACGCCACGTTCGACAGTTTTCTTGATGGACCTTTGCCGATGCGTTTGACACATCTTGTTGCCACCGCTGCCATCGCCGTGCTCCTTGCGAGCTGCACCGCCAATGAGGCGATGGACACGGTCGATGTCGACCTCAAGAAAGTCTCCAGCAAGGTCAATTACCAGCTCTCCGGCAAGATCGTCCAGAAGATGCAGGCGATGAGCATGGCGAAGGATTCGCCGATCATGCTGCGCATCTTCAAGGAAGAAGGCGTGCTCGAAGTCTGGAAGGCCAATGCGTCCAACCGCTTCGAGATGCTGCGCCAGTACAAGATCTGCGCCTGGTCGGGCAAACTCGGCCCCAAGGTCAAGGAAGGCGACCGGCAGGCGCCGGAAGGGTTCTACCCGATCTCGCCCGGCCAGATGAACCCGAATTCCAGCTATTACCTCGCCATCAACACCGGCTTCCCCAACCGTTTCGACCAGGCCAACGGCCGGTACGGCACCAATCTGATGATCCATGGCGCCTGCTCATCGTCCGGTTGCTATTCGATGACCGACGAGCAGATGCAGGAAATCTTCGCACTGTCGCGCGATGCCTACAAGGGCGGCCAGCAGGCAATCCAGCTGCAGGCCCTGCCCTTCCGCATGACCGCCGAAAACATGGCACGGCACCGCAACAGCCCGAATATCGATTTCTGGAACATGCTGAAGCCCGGCTACGACCAGTTCGAGATCACCAAGCGCCCGCCGGAAGTGAACATCTGCGAGAAGAAATACGTCTTCAACCAGCAGACCGATGGAAAATTCAGCCCGACTGGTCAATGCCCGGCCATGTCGACACCGGTGACGATGCAGGGCGCACTCGCCGCCTTCAACAAGAAATACAATGACGACTACGCCAAGGCGACGAAGAAGCTCGACGGCATGGTCTGGTACGAACCAACCGAAGCGGAACGCAAGGCGATCGTCGCCAAGCAGCGTGTTGGCAAGGAGCTGGCCTATGCGCCAACCGGCACCTCGCTCGACGCCGGCAAGCTGATGAAGGTCGCCGACCTCGAAAAGCAGCAGGCACGCCGCGCCGAGCTGGAAGAAGCCAAGAAGGCGATCGAGATTCAGCAGGCCGAACTCGAGAAATCGACGCGCAACGGCAAGAATGTGCCGGTGCCTGCGGAAAATCCGCTGCCGAAGCCGGTCCTGCAGGCTGCGGTCGAACAGGCTACAACCAAGAAAGGCCTCTTCGGCGACCTGTTCTCCAAAAGCGGCGACAATGCGCAACAGCTGCAGCCAGCCGCTGCCGCGCCTGTAGATGCTGGTCAGCAGCCAACAATGGTCGCCACAGCCCGGGCAAGCGGCGCCGAAACGGCACAGAAGCCGCTCGAAGCCGCAAAACAGGGAACCGCCACGATCGAGGCTGCCCCTCCTCAGCCCGAGCCGACGCCCGCCAAGAAGGGCTTTTGGGGCAGCCTGTTTGCCAAGGGTGGCAATGACGCACGGACATTGCAGCCTGCAGCCGTGACGCCCATCGAGACTGCAGTTCAACAGCCTGCCGATCAAAAGCCAGTCCCGGCGATGGCCCAACCCGTTGCCTCCGAAACGGCAAAAAAGCCGGTTAACGCGGCAGATCAGGCAACCGCCGTCACCGAGACAGCGCCGATGGTCGAACAAGCCGTTGCCGAACAGCAGCCGAAAAAGCGTCCGTTCTGGAAAATCTGGGGCAATTGATGCCTAACGGCCTGATCTATGATCTCAAGGGGCTGAAATGCCCCTTGCCCGTGTTGAAGACTCGCAAACGCATGCTCTCCCTTGCCCCCGGCACGCTGATCACGGTCGAGACGACCGACCCGCTCGCCATTATCGACATTCCGCATTTCTGCAACGAAGACGGCCACAGTCTGGAGCAATCCGAAGCTTTGGCCGGCGGGCACCGCTTCGTCATCCGCAAGAAAGCGTAGGGCTCAAAGCCGGTTACGGGTCACCGGCCCAGCCTTCGTTATGCCCCTTTTCGGCTCGCCGATCCTCGTCTAAAAAAATTCTGAAAAAAGTTCCGGAACGATGTCGATCGGGCCGAGGCTCGTTCGTCGTATGATCAGGAAGGCCGCTCCGGCTTCCAACAACCAGGGAGAAGACCATGCGCGTAATGGTGATCGTCAAGGCGACGAAGGATAGCGAAGAGGGCATCATGCCGACGACCGAGCTTCTGGAAGCCATGGGCAAATACAACGAAGAGCTGGTCAATGCCGGGATCATGATGGCCGGCGAAGGACTGCATCCGTCGGTCAAGGGCAAACGGATCGCCTTCGACGGTCCCGGCCGCACCGTCATCGACGGCCCTTTTGCCGAAACCCGCGAGCTGATCGCCGGCTTCTGGCTCTGGGAAGTCAAGGACATGGCCGAAGCCGTCGAATGGGCAAAGCGTTGCCCCAACCCCATGCCCGGACCCAGCGAGCTGGAAATCCGCCCGGTGTTCGAGGCAGCAGACTTTGGCGAGGAATTTACGCCGGAGCTTGCCGAGCAGGAAGAACGGTTGCGCGAAAAGGCCGCCAAGCGCTAACATCGGTCAGCCAACGTCAAGCCGCACCGCGGCTTGACGTTGACCGTGCTGCTCGCTTAATCCGGAAGCATGGCGGCAAACGAAACGCATCAGGCAATTGAGACAGTCTTTCGGATCGAGCAGGCCCGGCTGATCGGCGGCCTGGCGCGGATGGTCCGGGATGTCGGGCTGGCCGAGGAACTGGCGCAGGACGCGCTGGTTATCGCCCTCTCGGAATGGCCGAAGACCGGAGTGCCGAAAAATCCGGGTGCGTGGCTGATGGCCGCCGCCAAGCGCCGTGCCATCGACGGTTTCCGCCGCAAGAAGATGCTCGTGCGCAAACATGCCGAAATCGGCCGTGATCTCGAAGACGGGCGCGATACCAGCGTCGAGGATATCGAGGCAGCGCTGGACGACGATCTCGGCGACGAGCTACTCGGCCTCATCTTCGCCGCCTGCCATCCCGTCCTGTCGGCGGAGGCGCGGGCCGCACTGACCCTTCGGCTGATCGGCGGGCTGACGACGGACGAGATTGCCCGCGCCTTTCTCTCCAACGAAACCACCATCGCCCAGCGGATCGTCCGGGCCAAGAAGACAGTCGGCAATGCCGGCCTGACCTATGCCGTGCCGCGCGGAGCTGAACGCACGGAACGCCTCGCCTCGGTTCTGGAGGTAATCTACCTGATCTTCAACGAGGGTTATGCCGCGACCGCGGGCGAAGACCTCATCCGCCCTGCCCTTTGCGCCGAAGCCCAGCGCCTCGGCCGTATCCTCGCTGGCCTGTTGCCGGACGAGCCGGAAGTGCTGGGCCTGCTGTCGCTGATGGAAATCCAGGCCTCGCGTTTGAACGCCCGCGTCGCCCCGGACGGCTCGCCGATCCTTCTGACCGAGCAGAACCGTGCCCACTGGGACCAGTTGCTGATCCGCCGCGGCCTTGCCGCCCTGCAGCGCGCCGAAGCACTCGGCGGCGCCAATGGGCCTTATGCCCTGCAGGCGGCGCTGGCGGCCTGCCACGCCCGCGCCCGCAAGGCGGAAGACACGGACTGGCGGAAAATCGCTGGCCTCTACGATACGCTGCGCGAAGTGATGCCGTCGCCGGTGGTCGATCTCAACCGGGCCGTGGCCCACAGCATGGCTTTCGGACCGGAAACCGGTCTCGCACGCCTTGACGAAATCGATGTGGCAGCCGGTTTGCGCAACTATGTTCCCCTGCCGGCCGCAAGGGGCGATTTCCTGTTTCGTGCAGGGCGGCTGGCGGAAGCCAAAGTTGAATTCGAGCGCGCGGCGAACCTCACCCGCAACGCCCGCGAAAAGGCGTTCTTTCTCGCCCGGGCGGCGGCATGCTCCAGTATCGTCTAACCAGCGGGACCGTCATCCGTTGACACGGCCTGCTTGAGGTCTGGTGATACCTCGGGAAACATACCAGTCCCTTGCCGGTGCGTTACATCCGGAGCCCGGGCACCGCCAGCGGATTGTCTTCCAGAGCCTGCCGGTCCGGCCGGTCGATGCGCGGCTTGCCGGTGAATGCGTCGAAGAGATCACGCACAAACGCTTCCGGCAGATCCTTGGTGATCAACACCATGCGCGTGCGCCGGTCGGAGGGATCTGGCCATGCGGCCATCCGCTGCGGCGCATGAAACACAGTCTGCACGCCATGCAGGATCAGCGGCCGGTCTGGATTATCCGACATCGATACGATCGCCTTCATCCGCAGCAGCTTTTCGCCATGGGCGGAGCGCAGGAGATCGACGAACATTTCCAGCGCCATCGGATCGATCGGCCGGTCATGGACAAGGCTGAACGAACGGATATCCGCGCCATGCCGGTTTTCGTCATGATGATGGTGGTGGTGATCATGGCCGCAGTTTTCGTGGCCGCAATGCTCATGATCGTGGTGGTCGTCGTGACCATGGGCATGATCGTGATCATGGTGATGATCTGCCGCCGCCTCGTCCTGCAGCCAGCGGCCGACATCGGCGATCTTGGTTGCCGGATCGTAGAGACCGCAATGGAAGAGTTCCGCCTTGCCCGCCTCCGGCAGGTCGCCATCGATCATCGGCGCACGGGGATTGAGCGCCCGGAGCCGCGCTTTCAGAGCGATCACTGCATCCGGCGTGGCAAGCGAGATCTTGCTGATCACCAGACGGTCCGCCATCGCCACCTGCTTGACCGCCTCTTCGTGATGATCGAGCGTAGACAAGCCGTTGGCGGCGTCGACGACAGTGACGACGCCGTCGAGCCGGTAGCTTTGGGCAATCACCGGATTTCCCATAACGGACTGCAGCACCGGGGCCGGATCGGCAAGGCCGGTGGTTTCAATGACCACGCGCTTCAACGGCTTGATCTTGCCCGTCTGCATCCGGTCCATCAGATCGGCCAGCGTATCGACCAGTTCGCCGCGCACCGTGCAGCACAGGCAACCATCCGACAGCTCAATGATCCCGTCGCTCGACGCCTCGACCAGCAGATGATCCAGCGAGACATCGCCGAATTCGTTGATGATCACGGCCGTATCTGTCAGATCAGGGTCCTTCAGAAGCCTGTTCAAAAGGGACGTTTTACCTGCACCGAGGAAGCCGGTGAGAATAGACACCGGCACGGCGTTCAGAACGAGACTCATGGATTTATCCGATCAGTATGCGGAAGGCTCAAAAGACGGGGCGCGGAACCGGGATCGGCACATTGGCGACATCGCCTTCAGCCCGTTGGCCCTTGGCATCCGCCATCTTGGCGTCGCTGCCGGCAATAAGGCCAGCCGCAACAAGGTTCAGCGGCCGGTTGAGTTCATGGATATAGGGCGACAGCAATTTCTGGCGGCCACCTTCGTCGCGGTTTTCGGAGCGGACCTTGGCAGCCTTCGGATTGCAGATCTCCTTGCTGATATCGGTCACCCTATCGCGGGTCTCGCCATAGGGCGCGATTTGGCCAAGCCCGGGCTTGCCGGCACCGCTCGACGTCAGGCCGAGCTGCAGCAACCGCGCCGATTCATCCGCCCGGCCGCCAAGGCTTTCGGCGCCAAGAACGACGGACACGACGGCACGCCCATTGCGCGTCGCCGAGGAAACCTGATTGAAGCCCGAGGCGCAGATGAAGCCGGTCTTCATGCCATCAGCACCATCGAAGCGGCCGATCAGCATATTGAAGTTGGGGTAATTCTTCTTGCCCGTGGTGAAACCTTCATAGGCAAAATAGGCGGCATATTGCGGAAACTCGCGCTTGATCGTGATCGCCAGAACGGCGAGATCGCGGGCCGTCGTATACTGCCCCGGCCCCGGCAGCCCGTTCGGATTGACGAAATGCGACGATGTCATGCCGATCCGCTTGGCCTCGGCGTTCATCATGTTGATGAACGCAGGCTCGGAGCCGGCCACTGTCTCGCCGATCGCAACGGCAATGTCGTTGGCCGATTTGATGAGCATCATCTTCAGCGCACTGTCGAGCGTCACGGCCTGGCCGGGCTTGTAGAACATCTTGCTCGGCGGCTCGCCTGCAGCGTTCTTGCTCATGACCACGGGTGTTTCGAGGGTGAGCTGGCCGGATTTGAGCGCGCGGAATGTCGTATAGGCCGTCATCAGCTTGGTCAGCGAGGCCGGATACCATTTCTGATAAATGTCCCGCTGCTCGTAAACCTTCAGCGAACTGACATCGACAACGAGCTGCGGATTGGCAAAGCTCGGCGCAGCGGCCGAAAGCAGCGACGCACAGGCGCCTGTCAGGACTGCGCATAGCTTCAACGCGCCACTCTTGCGAATTCCAGTTGTCACCACTTCAAACCTCGAAATTTCGGGAATTGCCTCGTATCGTCCGGCTATTTAACCTATATGGCGAGGTGATGGCAAAGACCATTCTTTTGCACCGATGCCAAAAATCCCGTATCCCATGCCCGCAATGGACCCACAGGAAGCCAAAATGCCTATTCTCAATCGTGCAGCAGAGCTCCAGACCGAAGTTACGGAATGGCGCCGCCATCTCCACACGAGACCGGAACTGCTGTTTGCCGTCGAAAATACGGCAGCTTTCGTCGAAAATAAACTGAAGGAATTCGGCGTTGACGAGATCGTGACTGGTCTTGGCCGCACGGGCGTCGTCGGCCTGATCAAGGGCAATCTCGGCGCGGGCCGCACCATCGGCCTGCGCGCCGACATGGATGCCCTGCCAATGACCGAAACGAGCGGCAAGCCCTGGGCTTCGATCACGGCGGGCAAGATGCACGCCTGCGGCCATGACGGCCATACCGCGATGCTGCTCGGCGCGGCAAAATACCTGTCGGAGACACGCAACTTCAAGGGTGCCGTGGCGGTGATCTTCCAGCCGGCAGAGGAAGGCGGCGGCGGCGGCAACGAGATGGTCAAGGACGGCATGATGGAGCGCTTTGCCATCGAGGAAGTCTACGGCATGCACAATATGCCGGGCATGCCGGTCGGCCAGTTCGGTAGCCGCGTGGGACCGATCATGGCCTCGACAGATGAATTCATCATCACCATCGATGGCCGCGGCGGCCACGCTGCCCAGCCGCACAAGACCATAGACCCGATCGTCATCGGCGCGCAGATCGTCAACGCGCTGCAGACCATTGCCTCGCGCGCCGTCGATCCGCTGGCATCGGCCGTTGTATCCGTCACGAAGTTCAATGCCGGCTTTGCCCATAACATCATCCCGGAACAGGCCGTCCTCGCCGGGACCGTTCGCACCCTGATGCCGGAAGTGCGCGATCTCGCCGAGGAGCGGATCAAGCAGATTTCCGAAAGCCTGGGTGCCGCCTATGGCGCCAAGATTCGCGTCTCCTACGCCCGCAACTATCCGGTCACCGTCAATCACCGGCAGGAAACCCTGCATGCGCTTTCTGCTGCAGCAACCATTGCCGGTGAAAACCAGGTATCGGGCGATCTCGATCCGATGATGGGCGGCGAGGATTTCTCCTACATGCTGCTGGCGCGTCCGGGTGCCTTCATCTTCATTGGCAATGGCGACACGGCCGGCCTGCACAACCCGGCCTACGACTTCAATGACGAGGTAATCCCGCACGGTATTTCCTATTGGGTGAAACTCGCCGAAATGCGGCTGGCGGCCTGAACCGTCCAGGCGTTGAAGGATTTGGGGGAACCCGATGCATGAAATAGACAAGATCGATCGGCGGATTCTCAACATCCTGCAGGCGGACGGCCGGATCACCAATCTGGAACTGGCCGACCGCATCGGGCTTTCTCCCACAGCAACCAGCGAGCGGCTGCGCCGCTTGCTGAAGGAAGGCTATGTTTCAGGCTTTGGCGCCCGGCTCGACCCGCACAAGCTGGGGTTCGGCCTTCTCGTCTTCATCGAGGTGATGCTCGACAAGACGACGCCGGAAGTTTTTGACAAATTTGCCATCGCAGTGAAGCAGGCGCCATCCGTGCTCGAATGCCACATGGTGGCCGGCGGTTTCGACTATCTCGTCAAGACCCGCTTCGAGGACATGAACGCCTACCGCAATTTCCTCGGCCAGGTGCTCTGGACGCTTCCGGGCGTCAAGGAAACGCGCACCTATGCGGTCATGGAAGAGATCAAGAACGACGGTCCGCTGCCGCTGGTTTGAAGAGACCCAAGACAGGCCTTTCCATCAAGACCCAACCGCTTTCAAAACTCAAGAAATGCGCCTAGGCTCCAGCACAGCTCGATCGTCGAGCTTTCTTTGAGGGGTCAGATGAAAAAAACCGTTTTCGCCGCCGCGCTCTTGCTCGCGGCCGCATCCACCGCGAATGCGCAAACCGTCAATGCCGGCAAATATACCGTCGAAGGCACCAATCTGGATGGATCGAGCTATTCCGGCACCGCGGAGATAACACTCGCCAGCGAAACCACCTGCGTGATCGAGTGGGACACAGCCGGGGTTAAATCCAGCGGCGTCTGCATGCTCAACGGCGATGCTTTTGCCGCCGCCTATGTGCTGGAAGATGCACTGGGTCTGATCGTCTATCAGGTCAAGGGCGATGGCACGCTTGACGGTGCGTGGACGATTACCGGCAAGGACGGCTCCGGCACGGAAGTGTTGACCGAAGTAAAGTAACTCTGCGACCGCGCGGACGCGGAATGAGGCCGGCAAGCTGAGCTTGCCGGCCTCATTGTTCCAACGGACTAAAGCGTTGCCATGTCGATGACGAAGCGGTAGCGCACGTCGCTCTTGATGACGCGCTCATAGGCTTCGTTGACCTGGTCCATTCGGATCAGTTCAATTTCCGAAACGATGTTGTGCTCGCCGCAGAAATCGAGCATTTCCTGCGTTTCCTTGATCGAACCGATCATCGAACCGGAAATGCTGCGCCGTCCCGGAATGAGCGAGAAGGCGTGCACCGGCACCGGCTTTTCCGGAACACCGAGCAGGACGAGCGTGCCATCGACCTTGAGCAGGCCAAGGTAGGCGTTCCAGTCGATTTCCGCCGAGACGGTGCACAGGATCACGTCGAACGTGCCGGCCAGCGTCTTGAAGGTTTCCGCGTCGCTGGTGGCGTAATAGTGATCGGCGCCGAGCTTCAGGCCATCTTCCTTCTTCGACAGGGACTGGCTGAGCACTGTGACATCAGCCCCCATGGCATGGGCAAGCTTGACGCCCATGTGGCCAAGGCCACCCATGCCGACGATCGCCACCTTCTTGCCGGGGCCGGCACCCCAGTTGCGCAACGGCGAATAGAGCGTGATGCCGGCACACAGAAGCGGTGCCGTCGCCTCGAAGGGCAGGTTCTCCGGAATGGAAAGGACGTAGCCTTCCTTGACGACGATAAAATCGGAATAGCCGCCCTGTGTCGGCGTCTTGCCGTCGGCTTCGAGACCGTTATAGGTTACGACAAGGCCGGGCATGTACTGTTCGAGATCGACGTCGCGGCTGGCGCAGGTGGTGCAGCTGTCGACGAAGCAGCCGACGCCGACGCGGTCGCCGACCTTGAACTTCGAGACTTTCGAGCCGACGGCCGTCACGATGCCGGCGATCTCGTGGCCGGGGACCATCGGAAACATCGAGTTGCCCCATTCATTGCGGGCCTGATGAATGTCCGAATGGCAGATACCGGAATATTTGATGCTGATGACGACGTCGTCCTCACGGGGTTCGCGCCGTTCGAATGTGAAGGGCTGCAGCGGCTTCGATGCATCCGTCGCCGCATATCCTCTTGCCAGGGCCATGGGTCACTCCTTTATTTGATGAAGCGGGGATATGATGGAAGCACGAATGGCCTCTCCCCGAAAGCATACTGGCAGATCGCACCGGCAGACCGTTAGAGCAATCCTGCAAGATTATTGTACGATCCTGCAAAACATGCCGCAGCGGTTTTGCAAATAGCCGCAGAGAGACTAACTTCGGGTCTGCGAGATAAAATCTAAATAGCTGGAAAGCCTTTCGATTATGACAGTTTCACAAACCCCGCGCAGTCAGGAACTGATTGATCTCATTGCCCGTTTCGCCAGGGAAGACGGCGATCATCAAACGGCCATACCGGGGGTGAGCATCCACCGGCGCTCGGGAACGGGCACGAAATCCTGCGGTGCCTACAAGCCAAGCCTGGCGCTGATTGCACAAGGCGCAAAACAGGTGGTGCTCGGCGACGAGATCTACCGCTACGGCGGCGCCGATTATCTGCTGACCTCGATCGATCTGCCGGTCACCACGCAGATCGTCGAAGCTTCGGAGGACAAACCCTATCTGAGCGTCACGTTCGGTATAGACACCACGCGCATTGCCGGATTGCTGGACCATGCCGGCGCGCAAACCGGCACGCCCGCGCTGAAGACTCGTGGCATGGCCGTCAGTTCGGTGACGCCGGACCTCGAAGACGCCGCCATCCGCCTGCTTCGGCTTCTGGACCGGCCGGACGACATTCCGGCATTGCTGCCGCTGATCGAACAGGAGATCATCTACCGGCTTTTGACCGGTCCGCAGAGCGCGCGCCTGCGCCAGATGGCGGTCACCGAAAGCCAATCACACCAGATCAGCCGCGCCTGTGTCTGGCTGAAGGAACATTACGCCCTGCCCCTGAAGATCGAGGATCTGGCCAGCCGCGTCAGCATGAGCGTCTCCTCGCTGCACCATCATTTCAAGGCGATCACCGCCATGAGCCCGATGCAGTATCAAAAGCAGCTTCGGCTGCAGGAAGCGCGCAGACTGATGCTGGAGGATATGCTGGATGCGGGCTCTGCCGGCCATCAGGTTGGCTACGAAAGCCAGTCGCAGTTCAGCCGCGAATATGCCCGCCAGTTCGGCGAGCCGCCCCTGCGCGATGTCGGCCGTGTTCGCCGCAGCCTGATGGACCGGCTGACCGGCGGCATGGAAATGTTGAGCGAGGGGTGAACGCGGCGCCCGTCTTTCCGCAAACAAAGCATATCGCTAATATTAGGGATAACTATACTAGAGTCCTGGGTGATAGAATCGGTATCCGAAGGGAATCACCAAATGATGCCGGTTACTGTACGGATGAGCTGCTGGCGTGACGGGCATCTTCTTCGCGAACCGGCATTGCTGACCGCAATCGGCTTGCGGGAAACCCTGCTGTCTGCGCTCGACTACGATGAAGCCCGCGTGAACTTCGTCTGCCAGCAGATCGAGGAAACCGGCGTCTACGAACTTGGCGGCCTCAACGAATCCACCACGATCATCGAAAAGATCCTACACTCCTGAGCGCTTCCCCTCTATCCGCCACCTGATAGGCTTGGCGTAGAGGTCCGGGTTGCCGTGAGCCAGGGCTTGGTCCACCAGAGGCGGCAGAAGGCTTCCAGCGCCGCGGGCAACACAAACACGTCTCATCTCAAGAAAGGGCCGGCACGACGATATGGTCGGGTTCGAGCCCATTGCGGGCGCGTTCGATCATCAACGCATAGGCGTTTTCCAGATGCCGTGTGAAGCGCGTCGTATCGAACAAGGGCGCGACAGACCTTTGTTCGGCGATCCTGCCTTTCACGGTACGCAGCTTGCCAGCGTCCTTGGCCAGCGACACGCAGAGCTCGACATAGCGTTGCGGCGTATCCGCCACCAGTTCGCCAACGCCGAGCGCGCGCAGCAGGCTCTCGGAAACACGCGAGGCGAAGTGCGTCCCCTTGCAGGTCGGCACGGGCAGACCTGCCCACAGCTTGTCCGACGTCGTCGTGTGCCCATTGTAGGGGAAAGTGTCCAGCCCGATATCGGCAGCCTGAAGCCGCGCAACATGCGCCGGATATGCGACCGGCTCAGCAAAGATGATCCGGTCGGCATCAATGCCCTCCTCAGTCATCCAGCGCGTAAAATTCCCTCTTGCGAAACGATCCGCGCACATCATCCACAGGACGCTGTTCTCCGCCTGCCGCAGGATGTCCACCCACAGCCCGGCCGTTGCCGGGGTTATCTTGCGATGGGCGTTGAACGAAGCAAAGACGATCCGGTCTTGCGGCAGGCCAAGCGCATTGCGGGGCGTGGCGGGGGGCAGTGGCCGGTGGACGTTGTCGTTGGCCTGATAGCTCTCCGGCATCAGGCAGAATTTCTCATGATAGAAAGGCCGGCTGGTTTCGGGCGTAACCACCGCATCGCCGACGATATAGTCGCAGTCAATCCCGGTACCTGACCCGGGATAACCAAGATAGGCCACCTGGATGGGTGCAGCCCCATGATTGACCAGACCGCTGCGGGTACCCTTGGTATGGCCCTTGAGATCGACGAGAATATCGATGCCATGGCTGCGGATCAGCGCGGCGGCATCCTGATCGGAGAGATGCCCGATCCGTATCAGGTTCGGATAGGCTGCCCGCAATCCGCCGTCGATGGTGATGAGTTCGTCCGGCGTGTAGCAGAACAGCGTGATATCGTATTTTTCCGGATCATGCTGGAACAGAACGCTCTGCAACAGGCGCATCGTCGCGTGCTGGTCGCTGAAATCTCCGGAAAGATACCCAACCCTGATTCTGTCAGCGAAGGCGTGCGGCATTGCCCGCCGTGCCGACCGTGAAGCCAGCGTGAACGCTGGCGCACCATTGACCTTCGTCAGCCGCGCATTCAGGCTTTCATCCGCGCACCAGCCGATATGGCGTTGGGGAAATTCAGCAGCGAAGTAACGTTCGTCACCGGCCTTCAAGCGATCCAGAAAGCGCTGGTCGTCCATCAAGGCTTCGTCGATACATAAAAACTCGTGCAGGTAACGCCGGTAGGTCTCTTCGGCATTCGCATCGAACCCGCCGGATTTGGCGGCAAGCCGGGCTGTATGCAGCGAAGCAAGGGAATCGTCGGCCTGCTGCAGCATGTTGGCGGCCAGCGTCCTCAGCATTGCCGCCTTCGCGCCACCCAGATCCGCCGCCTTGATGTAAAATGCTGCCGCATCCGCATATTTCTCGGTCTTGGCGTAACATTGCGCCGCCAGCAGCATTTCTTCGGCAGAAAGAGCTTGCCGTTGCTTCGGCAATAGGAGACGGAGCGCGCCCTCATACTCCTTGGCATTGTAGCATTGCAGCGCTTTTGAGAGAGACATCGCGAATTCCATAACCCATGGGCAACAAGCGTTAACAATGGGGACTGGCGCAAGGCTGGATTCGCTATGCGGTCGATGGGCGCGCAAGCCTCGCGCACCCGACGCGGCCTACAGCGGAAGAACAGAAGCTCCCCGTGGATAGGCCGGATGACACAGCTTACTCTTTGCATGCCGAGCAATCGCGACCTGCGCAACTCCGAAAGCGCGATCGAGACAGCCCTGATCTATGCGCAGAAGCGTAACTGCCGGTTGATCGTGTCCGATAATTCGGGCGATCCGGAGAAACGGGCCCGTTACGAAAACAGCTCGCCCACCCTGACATATGTCGTTCCAGACAGTGGCGGCGGGTTGCAGAATATGGCGCATGCGCTTTCCAGGGTCGATACACCGTTCTTGATGCCGATGGGCGACGACGACGAGATCTATGGCCTGGATGATAGGCCGGAATTCGACTTTGCTGCGCTTCCGCAAGACGTCATCGGCGTTCGCCCGCAAACAGCCATCTGGACCAACGAAAAGGGCGTGCACCGCACCGACCGGTTTTCAATCATCGCCGGCGACGCCGGAGAGCGGATCTTGGAATACAACCAGAAAGCAACCGGCAACAATGCGCTTTATTACAGTTCCTATCGCTCGGGGCTTTTCAAGGACCTGTTCTCGCTTTTTGCGGAATCGCACCCGACACATGGCGGCTATTGCGACTGGGCGCTGAGCTTTGCTCTGTGCGCTGCCGGAAAATTTCTCTACGACCCTTCGACAATTTATCGCTACGACCTGGGCCGCTGGGCGCGCACTGCGGGCATCGAAGCGGCAAATGCCAGCCTCTACCGGCAGGCTGGCCTGCCCGATACCGCCGAGCGCTTCTCCGCCCTGCTCCGCTTCATCGATACCCACGTCTTCCTGATCAGCATGCCCCTGTCCGACAGCCAGCGCCAGAACGCGCAGATGACCAATGCCCGCATCGCCCTGCGCACATTCCTGCAGGATGTCGCGAATGCCCCGGATCAATACGATCCCGAAGTGGTCTATCTCGCTGAATTGATCGGCGAAACACCCGATCTTACGTCGGCATTCCAGATTTCACTGCTGATCACCGACCGGTTGCAGGAAGGATTGGCGGCAAAATACGTGCGCTTTGTTCAGGCGGCGGGCGGGGTAGTGTGACGCAAGCATCCGCTGGAGAGAAGGCCCCGCTACGACGTCGATCCTCCTGGCCGCGTTGCAGAAACAGCGTATCTCACAAAGACCCCAGCGACGTGCGACGCCCTTCGCGGCGGCGCTTGCCACGAGCCTGACAATTCCTTATCGGCAACGCGCCTCGAATCGCCGACCGTTGCGGTCGCGATAGATGCAGTAGCCTTGGCGCTCATGGGAACGGCCAATGAGATTGCCGATAACGCCACCAGCGACAGCCCCGATGGCCGCACCGCCCCAGCTGTTGCTGACAACGCCGCCAATAATTGCGCCCGAGCCTGCGCCGATCGCGGTCCCTCGCTCCGTCGCCGTACAAGACGACAGCGCAACAATCATTCCAACCACAACGACAAGCTTTCTCATGGCAGTTCCCTTTGTCCACCTGACCAAGTCCGTCCAGCATCTATGGAACACGCGCAATTGTCCAGAGTGCACTCGTCGCCGGAGTGATCGTGCACCAGATGGGTGAAGGCCCACGCTACGCCCTGAAAATCAGGGGGCATATCTCATCAGTCTGATTAAATTGGGAATTGTCGGTGATAACGGTGGTAGCGGGAGAGGGACTCGAACCCCCGACACGCGGATTATGATTCCGCTGCTCTAACCACCTGAGCTACCCCGCCATCGGACTTTGACATGTGGCCTTGGCCGCTGTCGTCGCCGTCAGTGGGGCGGCTTATAAGGTGCGGTTCATGCCGGTGTCAAGCCGAGCCGTTTCAAAAAACCGGAAGTTTTTCAAGGGACGGTGGACAAGGGCAGGATACGGGATGCGATGGACCTGCCCCTACCCTCAATCAGGCCGCCGCCACGCTCTGCAGCAGGTCCTTGAGCGCTGCTTCGGCTGCAGCCTCGCGCTCGGAACGCAGGATGAAGCCGCCGCCGTAGACGCGGGCATCTTCGCCGATACCGGAATAGAGGGCACAGGCCTGGCCAGGAGCAACGCCCGCCTCACCTTCCAGAAGCTCGACAGATACGCCGCTTGCATCAGCACGCAGAATGGCCGGCGCCGGCTGGCGCGTGGAGCGGACCTTGGCGAAACAGGCAAAACCATTGGCCGCCACATCGAAAATATCGCCGTCGCCCAGCCAGTTGACATCGCGTAGATAGACGCGGCGGGTTTCCAGCGCTTCCTTCGGGCCGACGATGACACGGCGCGAGCGCGCATCGAGGTGCACCACATAAAGCGGCTCGCCGGTGGCGACACCGATGCCACGGCGCTGGCCGATCGTGTAATGCAGGATGCCGTCATGGCTGCCGAGGACGCGGCCGTCGAGATGGACGATATCGCCGGCCAGAGAGGCGTTCGGCTTCAGCTTGTTGATGATATCGGCATATTTGCCTTGCGGCACGAAACAGATGTCCTGGCTGTCGGCCTTCTTGGCGACAACGAGGCCCATGTCCTCGGCCAGAGCCCTTGTTTCCGCCTTGGTCAGGTTGCCCAGCGGGAAGCGCAGGTAATCGATCTGTTCCTGTGTGGTGGCAAACAGGAAATAGCTCTGGTCACGATCGGCATCGGTCGGGCGAAACAGCGCCCGGCGGTCAGGCGCGCCCGGCTGCGGATTGGCCTTGGAACGGATGTAATGGCCGGTCGCCAGCGCATCGGCGCCGAGATCGCGGGCCGTTGCCAGAAGATCGGCGAACTTGACGGTCTGGTTGCAGGCAACGCAGGGGATCGGCGTCTCACCGGCAACATAGCTTTCAGCGAACGGATTGATCACCGTTTCACGGAACCGCTGTTCATAGTCGAGAACATAATGCGGAATGCCGAGAACATCGCAGACGCGGCGGGCGTCGTCGATGTCCTGGCCGGCGCAACAGGAACCGGCCCGGTGGACGGCAGCGCCATGATCGTAGAGCTGAAGCGTAATGCCAAGGACATCGTAGCCCTGACGTTTCAGGATTCCGGCCACGACAGAGGAATCGACGCCGCCGGACATGGCAACGACGACGCGCGTATCTTCGGGCTTGCGATCAAAATCGAGACTGTTCACGGTATCCAATCCGGCATTCCGGTCCATCGGCGGGTTGTTCGGCATTTGCGCGCGACCATACCCTGTTTCCTGCAAACGGCCAACGCCGCTGCAAAGCGGTATCCGGCCCAAACCGGCCATGCCGCAAGCCGCTATATAGAAAGACGGCGGGATTTGAACAAGAGCAAGGGCAAACGGCCCTCGCCGCTCAGATCAGCTTCATCCGCATGGCGCGTGCAATCGCCTGCATGCGGTTGACGGAATCGAGTTTGCGGGTCGCGGTCTTGAAATAGCTGGAGACCGTATAACCCGAAATACCGAGAATGATGGCGATCTCGTCACTGCTTTTTCCAGCCGCAGCCCAGCGCAGACATTCGATCTCGCGCGTCGACAGCTTGTCACGCGCCGAGGCGCCGACTTCAAAGGTGCGCTCGAGGGTTTCGAACAATTGCAGCAATGTCAGGTAGAGATCGGCAGTCTCGGCCCTGTCCGGCTCGCCACGCGGCCCGCAGAGCACGACGGCAAAGGCCTCTCCATGCGTTGTGTGCAGCATCACCGCAAATGTATTGCCCATACCCGGCCCGGCAAACAGCGCATCGACATTCGCAAGCGCGGCGGAGCCCTGGGCATTGAGCAGGAATTTCGTTTCGCCGAAGATGGGCAATTTCGTATGACGCAGCCGCTCGATAAGCGCGCTCACCTGGAAAACCGTGGCGGCGTCATATTCCCGCACAAGCTCCGACGGCCAGCTGCTCAGAACGAGACGTTCAGCAAAACGCTGCTGCTCGCCGAAGGGAATACGGGCGATCATGAAGTGGCTGAAGCTGAACTGCGCCGTGCACTGGCGCATCAGGTGGAGCACTTCATACTCCGTCTGGACTGCGGAATTGTTCATGCCAGAAAGGAAATCAGCATAAGCCTCGCTTCGCAAGGCCAGCTTGTCAGGGTCTCTCATATTTTTAATCACCAACTTGCCGGCCTACGCCGCCGGCCCCACAAAAAAATTCTCATCCCGGAATTTTTTCGCAAGCAGCACGATTAAATCAACCATCAGCAAAACTCCGAAGGCACCCGATAGGGACACAATCGAAGCAAACAGGCCGTGATTTTGAAATAAAATGATGCGTCGAGAGCATTCCGGAGCATCAAAATGATGCTTATGCTCAACTACGAGGCGGCTATAGCAACAATTTAAGGCAAATTGAACCATTATATTTGCATGGCTCCTATGCAGATGCTCACTTAGGGACACCGTTCATCTTGGATGACAAATATATGACAAAACAAACCGGTATTTTCGCCTGCACGGCGGCGCGTCTCCTGCCACCGCGCTGAAGGCTGCCGCCTAGCGAGGGCTACAAATCGCCTACTGAATGAAGCAAGCCCCCGAAGTCTCTAAAATTATTAGCAAATTGTTACCATGCGCTTAGGCAAATGTTAAATGTGGCGGGGTAAGTTGAGCCTATATGGTCTTGAGTGTGTGTAGAGAGTCCAATGACCGAAATGATACGACCCCGCGTGAAATATGTCATCGGACCCGATGGCAGCCCTTTGACAATTGCAGACTTGCCTCCGGCCAATACCCGCCGCTGGGTGATCCGCAGAAAGGCAGAAGTCGTCGCCGCCGTGCGTGGCGGACTGCTCAGCCTGGAAGAAGCCTGTGAACGCTATACCCTGACCGTTGAAGAATTCCTGTCCTGGCAGTCCTCGATCAGCGACCATGGCCTTGCCGGACTGCGCACGACCCGCATACAGCAGTATCGCCACTAGCCAGATACTTCATTTGCAAGAGTTCAGGCGGCCGCACTCAATGCGGCCGCAGCCGCATTTGCAGCAGCCCCGTCAGCACCGCCGATCCGGCATAGAACCACAGACCCGGCTGGGTGAAAGCCTCGGCCATTCCGCTGGTCTTGGCCGCGAAGATGACGAGCGCCACCAGCATCACATCCATCATCGACCATTTGCCGAGGAACGGCAGGAGACGGGAAACCATTCCGTTCACAGGCTTGCCGTCGGCCAGCGCTGTCGCCTCGAAGGCAATCCCGACCAGCTTCGCAAAAGGGAAAACGACGGAAAACAACGCCACGACGGTGGCCAGCATCCAGTCGCCGTCCCCCCAGAGCGAGGAGACGATACCGAGAAGTGACGGTGTTTCGTTGAAAAAGACCAGTTTTTCGAAGCGAACCAGCGGCAGCACAAGGCCAAGAGCAAGGAAAACAGCGGACAGAACAAGCAAAAGCGGTGTGATGAGACGCATGATTCCTGTCTTCTGTTGCAAGGGCAGGATTACATATCATTTTTCGCCATGCCGAACAGCGAAGCACTCGACCTGAGCATGTGCGGAATTGAACCAGCAAAGCAACGGAAATAAACCGGCATCGGCCGGCCAAGAGGAGAGATGTGATGAATATCACGAGCGAAGAAACCGGCTCGCATGGCCGCTACAGTGCAACGCTTGAGGGCCATACCGGCGAAATGACCTATTCCCGGTCCTCCGCGCATCTGATCATCATCGATCATACCGGCGTTCCCGACGCATTGCGCGGCAAAGGTGTCGGCCAGGCGCTTGCAGCCCATGCCATCGAAGATGCGCGAAAGGGTGGCTGGAAGATCATCCCGCTCTGCCTCTTCATGCGCGCTCAGACGCAGCGCCACCCTGAATGGGAGGACGTGATCCAGGCGTGAGAGATACGCTCTGAATCTGGCTCAAAAAAAACGAAAGGCCCTTCTCACGGACTTGAGGCAAGTCCGTGAGAAGGGCCTTTTGGCCTTGGGCAATCCGCGTGCGCTTAGGCGCGCATGCGGGCGCCGCTGTCCCGCTCTTCGAGCGCTGCGGCCTTGGCGAACTCCGCCTGAACCTCTTCCAGCGCCAATTCCGCCGCATCCTGCTGTACCTTCAGTTCCCGGACGGAAACCTGCAGATTGTCCGCCCGCTGCCTGGCAGCCTTGGCGAACGTCGGATACGCAAAATGCGAGGGATCGGTGATCCCCGACTTCTTTTCCTCGAACGTGATCTGGTTTTCCAATTCCTTGGTCATCCGCTCAAATTCCGACATCATCAGTTGCAGCTGGCTCAACTGACGCTGTTTCTCCTTCACCTGAAATTCCTTCAGGCGAACAAGGCTCTCACGTGACTTCATACGCAATACTCCCGTGATGCGAGACCCCGGTTACTGGATTTGACCCGACCAACCGACCTTACGGTGTCGGAAACAAAAAAAATTACAGCGATCTTAACAAAATCCTACCGCTGGTAACCTTTCGTTTACGGGCATCGTTAATCATAGGGACGATCATTTAAGGGTCAGTAAATGACGAACACGAAATTTGAGGTTCGGCATAGATTGAGTCAGATGAGTCAGATAGCGGATTTCCTTAATGTTGTGCGTTAAGGATATCATTCTAGATTCACATGCAAAATCAGAGGACTGCAAAAAATATTTAACATTTTCGATACACCTTGCCAGAGTGAATCAGAATTTGTTAACCATTTGCTGGCAGCCTCCAAATCAGGCAACGACTGGATCCGTATCGCGTAAGGGGGCCACAACGACCTTTCGGCGGCGGAAAAGGGGACAATTATGCGGGTTCTACTCATCGAAGACGACAGCGCGACAGCGCAGAGCATCGAACTGATGCTCAAGTCGGAAAGTTTTAACGTTTACACCACCGATCTTGGTGAAGAGGGTGTCGATCTCGGCAAGCTCTATGATTACGACATCATTCTGCTCGATCTCAACCTGCCGGACATGTCCGGTTACGAGGTTCTGAGAACGCTGCGCCTGTCCAAGGTCAAGACACCGATCCTCATCCTCTCCGGCATGGCCGGCATCGAGGACAAGGTTCGCGGCTTGGGCTTCGGCGCCGACGACTACATGACCAAGCCTTTCCACAAGGATGAACTGGTGGCTCGCATCCATGCGATCGTGCGCCGTTCCAAGGGTCACGCACAGTCGGTCATCTCGACCGGCGAACTGATCGTCAACCTGGATGCGAAGACCGTTGAAGTCGGCGGCCAGCGTGTTCACCTGACGGGCAAGGAATACCAGATGCTGGAGCTGCTTTCGCTCCGCAAGGGTACCACGCTCACCAAGGAAATGTTCCTCAACCACCTCTACGGCGGCATGGACGAACCGGAACTGAAGATCATCGACGTGTTCATCTGCAAGCTGCGCAAGAAGCTCGCAAATGCTGCCGGCGGTGCAAACTACATCGAAACCGTCTGGGGCCGCGGCTATGTGCTGCGCGAGCCGGAAGGCGATTTCGCAGAAAGCGCCTGATACCACCGGCCATTCCAGCCGGCGGTGTTTCGCATCCCGCATAATGCAGGGACGCCACGGCTGATTTTGCCGAGAGTTTCGTAAAAGCCCGCCGATGTTGGCGGGCTTTCGCGTTTCCGGGCTTTCGATCATGCCGCCCCGCCCCTTACGAGGAGCGCGTAAAAAAAGCCGCAGCCTGGAAAGGCAACGGCTCTTGTTTGAAACGAGATTGGTCGATCGGGGATCAGGCGGCGATCGACAAGCTGCCAAATACGCTGGTCAGGATCTTGCGGTCGAACGGTTTCAGGAGGAAATCGTCGGCACCGGCGCGCTTGCCGGCCATCATCTTCTTCAAATCCGCCTCGACGACGCAGTAATAAATACGCACGGTCTTACCTTCAGGCAAATTGCGGATATTGGCAATCAGGTCCAGCGCGCCATCAAGGCCCGCATCGACGATGATGATGTTGGGGAGTTCCGCCTCGCAGCGCACGAGCGCTTCAAGGCCGTTGGCGGCCTCGGAGACAAGGAAGTTCAAGCCGGAGAGAATGCGCTTTCCGACCTTGCGTACGACGTCTGAATCATCGGCAATCATCAAGCGTTGCATTTTCAGCTCCTTGTCAGCACCTGTCAGGGCGCCGCGCGCCAGACATGACGCGCCAAGGTCGCTCTAACACTTTAAATCTGCTGCACGATTTTATCTCAAGCCGATTCCGGCTCAAGAAATTGTGCAGTAGGAACTTCATTCCCTATCAACAACCGTATGCCGCTTTGGCAAAGATTCAGTTACCGGGGAAACTAAAAGCCAATTTATCTCTCGCGTCAGGCTGCAACCATTTTCGCCGAAAAGACGATTTCTTCGGAGTTCGAGTTGACCTCGATCTCCATGCCGGCTTCGTCGGCGAGCAGGACAGTGTAATAGGGCTGTATCGTGTGGGCATCGACAGCCTCCTCGAGCGTACCGGAGAGCAGCTCGACCAGCTTCGGGGGCACGCGCATCATCCGGCCCTTGCAGATCAGCTTGAAGACCGCATCATATTCCGGATTCTCCAGGATGACGTCGATCGAACCGCCGCGCGGAATGGCGCCATAGGCGATCAGGAACAGGTTGAGCAGCAGCTTGACGCGGTTCTTGGCGATGATGACGCGCGGTCCGCTCCAGGTGACTTCCGTTTTCTTTTCGACGGAGGCGAAATCTTTCGCTGCTTTTTCGGCTTCGCCGGTATCGATCGACGCGCCGACCGAACCGGAGGCCCCGAAGGCCAGACGGGCGAACTTGAGACGCACCGAGGCGTTAAGCGCGCTGGTGCGGATCAGGTCCATGGCATCGGCATCGGCCCCGCCCTCGTCGAGCAGTTCGAGACCGTTGTTGATGGCGCCAACCGGCGAAATAATGTCATGGCAGACACGGCTGCACAGAAGCGCTGCGAGATCGGGACCGGTCAAGGTCAGGTTTGGGTTCTTTCCCATCGTCATATCCTCAATAGCCTTCGAGCGGCTCACAAGCGTGATCAGGCGGCCTTCCGCGATCCTTTGCCCTTTTTGTCTAACCCGCGAACGTTGCGCGGACATAACGTCAAGGCGAAGATCATAAAGACACCACATTTGGTAAACCGATTGTTAAGATCATCGGTTCAAATTGCTGACAATCAGCCCGATCCCCCGTGACCGATAGATCCGGGGCAGGACAACGGCCCGCGCACGATACAGCGGGCGCTCCTGAATTTACGGAGAAGAACATGCAGCGGATCGTCAATGCCGTGAAATTTCCACTCTTGCGCGCACTCTTGGCGGTGATGGCTGTCTTCAGCCTCCTGCCGGCGGCGCTGGCGCAAAGTAGCAGCGGCGAGCAATACACCATGCAGGAAATCGTCGATGCAGGACATGGCTTCTTCGGCTCGACGTCCGGCGGACTTGCCAAGGTGGTGGAAAACGCATTTTCCAAGTACGGCCTGCCGAATGGCTATATCCTGGGCCAGGAAGGATCCGGCGCATTCGTGGCTGGCCTCACCTATGGCGAGGGCGACCTCTACACAAAGAACGCCGGTCAGCACAATGTCTTCTGGCAAGGCCCGTCGCTCGGATTAGACTGGGGTGGCCAGGGCAGCCGCGCGATGATGCTGGTCTACAACCTGCCGGCCGTTCCCTCGCTCTACAAGCGTTTCGGCGGCGTCTCGGGTTCGGCCTATGTGGTCGCCGGCGTCGGTATGACGGTCCTGACCGACGACAACATCGTCCTGGTTCCGATCCGCACCGGCCTTGGCGCCCGGCTCGGCATCAATGTCGGCTATCTGAAGCTGACCCAGCAGCCCACATGGAACCCCTTCTGAGGCCAAGACGCCGTATTATTGGCCAAGAGCGTCCGGATACCACCTTTGTACCAAGGATCGATGATAGGAACGATCCTTGGTATAACTTGCAAAAAGGGCACGTTCGCGAATATTTGAAGTGACAGTGCCGCAACGCTTTAAAGCGAATGAAACGAAAACCTGAGAGTATAGCGCGTCGCCGTATGCTTCGAGTTGAAATGGCCAGCCCGTGATTGAATTCGCACTCCTGTTTGCCTTGGGTTTTTTGACTGCAGCCATGCTCGGCCTGCTTGTGGCGCCTGTCGTTCACAGGCGCATCATCCGCTTTGCCGAAGACCGGCTGAAGGCGACCATGCCGTTGTCGCCGCAGGAAGTCCGGGCCCAGAAGGATGCGGCCCGTGCCGGTTATGCCGCCGAGAATGCCCGCACCAGCCAGACCTTGAAACGCGAGCGCGACAAGAACGTCGCGCTTATGCTTCAGAATGGCAGCGTGCTCAAGGAAGCCCAGCGCCTCGCCGGTGAAAATGCCGATCTTCACGCCCAGATCGCCGACATGAACGTCGAGGCGGCGGACCTGCGTTCCTCGACGCGGCAGTTGGAGCAGACCATCGAACGGCTGAAGGCGACACTGGCGGATGTAGAACGCGACGCTGTCAAGAAGGGCATCGACATCAAGACGCTGACCCGTCAGATGGATCATGCGGCCGCCAACCTGGACAGCATGAAGATCGATATTGCCGCCCATGATGCCGAAGCGGAAAACCTCAAGAGCCGGATCTCCGGCCTGCGCGACGAACGCGAAAACCTGCGCAACGAACTGAAGGGCGAAAGCACCAAGGCCCGGGAACTCGAAGTCCGGCTTGCGCGCGACGAAACCCGCCTGAAACAGGCCGAAGCCAAGCTCGTCCGGGAAATCGCCTCGAGCGCCGACAAGGATAGTTTCCTCGAACGAAGGGGTGCCGAAATCGAACGGTTGAAGAACAAGGTAAAGGATGCGGGCGCCGAGTTGCGCGATGCATCCAAGGCGCTGAGGGCTGCGGGGCTGACAATGCCGGTGCGCCGCGAGAGAAAGCCGGCGGCGGACGATATCGCGGGCGCGCTTCCGTCTGTCACGGACGCGAACCGCAACCCGGACACGTCTGTGTCGCGGCCCGGCAGCATCGATCTGACGATCCCTGCCGAATATGCCCGCAACCGGGCAGCAGCGCTTTCCGAGCGCCTGATGGTCTCGACGACGGCCTTGCATGACGACGCCCTGCGCGAGGAGATTGCCGATATCGCCGCAACCATGGTCGGCCTGACTGCCGCAAAGGAAGGCCCGGCCTCTCCGCTGCCTGATCTTCTCAAACCGGCAGGCAACCGGCCTGACAGCCGGGATAAGAGCTTAGCCGCCCGCGCCCGGGACATGCTGCCCCCGGAACATCGATAACCACTGACGGTCAGATGAACCCGTTGATCATCGCCACTTGATGCAGGGCGATGCCGGTGGCTGTGGCGACGTTCAGACTATCCAGCCCCGGCCGCTGGCGAATGCGCGCCGTCTGGATCGATGCCATGATGTTTTCCGGCAACCCTTCGCCTTCCGTCCCGGCCAGAAGCACCGTGCGCGTTGACGGCGAAATGCCGTGCAGATCGGTCTTGCCGCGCGGCGACAGGCCCCAGATCGCAAAACCCTCCGCCTGCAGCCGCTTGACAAGCGCCGCGACCGAACCCTCGCGGGCAAAGGGCACACTCAGAACCGAGCCGACGGAGACCCGGATCGCCTTTCGGTACATCGGATCGCAGCTGGTCTCGTCCATCAGGATGGCATCGGCACCGAAGGCGGCGGCGTTGCGGAACATCGAACCCATATTGTCGTGGTTGGAAATACCGCAGGCGGCGAGAACCAGGCTCTTTTCGGGAAGGCTGCTGACGAGAGCATCCAGACTGGGCGCCGATTGGCGCTTGCCGAGCGCCAGCACCCCCCGGTGCATGTTGAAACCGGCAATCGCATCGAACACCGGGGCGCTGGCGACATAGACCGGTATATCCGCCGGGAATTCGGCGAGGATGCCGCTGACGCCATCGACGCGGTTTTCGAGCAGCAGGATCGCTTCAGCCTCGATGCCGCGCGCGGCGCGGTGTGCAGCCGCCAGCATGCGCAAGACGACCGTGCCCTCGGCAATGAACCGGCCATGCCTGCCCGTCAGGTCGCGCTCCTTGATGGAGACGAAGCCGGCGATGCGCGGATCGGCAGGATCATCGATGCGCAGCGGTGTCACGGCCAAGCCTTCTCAGTTGGTCTTGACGGAGATATCCGCAACGATGCGGCCAGCGGCGATATCGAAGACGATCGCCTTGCGATCACCGCCTGCCACCGCGCCGTAGAACAGGATCTGGCCACCCGACAAGGCAATGTCGGACACGTCGAACCCGGCAGGCAGCGCAGCGTTTGCCGTGACCGGCGCCTCGCCCGGCACCGCAACGGAGGTGGTTTGCTCCACATCGGCCTTGCCCGGACGCGTAAGCTTATAGACAATCGCTCCCAGCACGACCATAAGCATCACCAACATGACACCGGCCGAGACCAGCTGCAGCTTGACCATCTTGCGGCGCACGTTCTCCATCACCGGATCGAGCGGTTTATCTTCCTGTTCGACTGGTTTCTGATTGGACATGGCTGGCCTACCCTGCGGAATGGAACGAGAATGAACGACCCCTTTAAACAAGCCCCGGCGATTAGGAAAGTCCTCACGGCAAATGAGGACGCGACTGGCCGCATGGATGCGTACCTCACGGAAGCGCTGGGGGGCGAATTTTCGCGCAACCGCATCAAGAGCCTGATCGAGCAGGGCGAGGTCTCCGTCAACGGCAAGACTGTCAAGGAAGCCAAGAAGAAGGTGCAGCCCGGCGACGTCTTCGAGATCGGCCTGCCCGAAGCGGAAGACCCGGAGCCCAAGGGCGAGAACATCCCGCTCGACGTACTCTATGAGGACGACGACCTGATCGTCCTGGTCAAGCCGCCGGGCCTCGTCGTCCATCCGGGTGCGGGCAACTGGACGGGAACGCTGGTCAACGCGCTGATCCATCATTGCGGCGCAAGCCTTTCCGGCATCGGCGGCGTCAAACGCCCGGGCATCGTCCACCGGCTTGACAAGGACACCAGCGGCGTCATGGTGGTCGCCAAGAACGACATCGCCCATCGCCACCTCTCCGACCAGTTCGCCGACCACGGCCGCACCGGTCCGCTGGAGCGCGCCTACATGGCCATCGTCTGGGGCCGGCCGCGTGGCCTGAAGGGAACCATCGACGCGCCGCTTGGCCGGGCCGGCGACCGCGTCAAGCGCGCGGTCAAGCAGGAAGGGTCCGATGACGCCCGCGAAGCGATCACCCATTATGAAGTGATGGAGCGCTACCACGAAAAGCCCGATGCGACAGCACTTGCCGCGATGATCAAGTGCAACCTCGAAACCGGCCGCACCCACCAGATTCGTGTCCACATGGCTCATATCGGCCACCCGCTGATCGGCGATCCGGATTATGGCGCCGCCTTCAAGACAAAGGCCAATCTGCTGCCGGACGCGGCAAAGGCGGTCGTCAACCGTTTCCCCCGCCAGGCACTGCACGCCTTCATGCTGGCCTTCGAGCACCCCACGACCGGAGAGACCATGTATTTTGAATCGCCGGTTCCCGACGACATGAAGGAACTGGTCGAAGCGCTGCGCGGCTGAAGTAGGGCCCGCGACAATCTGCCCATGGATGCGTAACGCTCACCGATAGCCCGGAGCACTCGTGGGCCAGTTTTTCGACCGAAAGATTCTCTGAACCGGGATGGTTCACAGCCCATGACGTCCTGCGCAAAGGCGAATACGGGTTGAAGCCTTGAAGCCAGCCCTACAGGAAAAGACGTATCCGGACTTTTCAAACTCCGATGCATCCTTTCCCGGTCCTGCGCGTTTCCGGGGGGACAGCAAAAGGAGAAACCCGATGGTTGATGTTACACAGATCAAAGAACATGCCGAAGTTATCAGCGCCGACGGCCTTCATGTTGGCACAGTCGATCGTGTTGAAGGCGACCGCATCAAGCTAACCAGGAAGGATGGCGGTTCGGGTCACGAAGGCCATCATCATTTCATTGCCCTTGAGCTGGTCGCCAGCGTCGACGACAATCGTGTCCGCCTCAGCGCCAACGGCGACGTGGTGCAGATGTTCGAGGAAGAAGAAGACCATTCGCCGATCCACTGATTGCAAACCTTAAAAATCACCGGAATTGATCGTGTCCGCCCTTGATATCTCAAGAGCGGACACAATTTACAGGCTGTACCCAACTGGAGCATGCGCTTCTCTGGCTTCACATCTCTGTGAAACCGGAGTTCTTGAATCATGCTTTCGCCGCACTTATCTATGAGCATGTGGGGTCGGACAGACCCACATGCCCGGCCTGCCAGAAGGAGGCCGGAACGCGAAAGGGGGGTGCATTATGGCCCGCAGTACGTTACCGTCCATTACAGCCGGAGAAGGCGGTCTCAACCGCTATCTCGACGAAATCCGCAAGTTTCCCATGCTTGAACCGCAGGAAGAGTACATGCTCGCCAAGCGGTATCAGGAGCATGACGACCGCAAGGCCGCCCATCAGCTCGTGACCAGCCATCTGCGCCTCGTGGCGAAGATCGCCATGGGCTATCGCGGTTATGGCCTGCCGATCGGCGAAGTCGTATCCGAAGGCAATGTCGGTCTCATGCAAGCCGTCAAGAAGTTCGATCCCGAACGGGGATTCCGTTTGGCGACCTATGCGATGTGGTGGATCAAGGCGTCCATCCAGGAATATATCCTGCGCTCGTGGTCACTGGTGAAAATGGGGACGACGGCCAATCAGAAGCGGCTGTTCTTCAACCTGCGCCGTCTGAAGGGCAAGATTCAGGCCCTCGACGAGGGTGACCTGAAGCCTGAGCAGGTCGCGCATATCGCAACGACACTGAAGGTTTCGGAAGCCGAAGTGATCTCGATGAACCAGCGTCTTTCCGGAGACGCCTCGCTGAACGCGCCGATCAAGGCAGGTGAAGGCGAGTCCGGCCAGTGGCAGGATTGGCTTGTCGACGACCATGAGAGCCAGGAAGACATGCTCATCGAGCAGGACGAACTGGAAAGCCGCCGCAGCCTGCTCTCAAGTGCGATGAACGTATTGAACGACCGCGAGCGCCGTATCTTCGAGGCCCGCCGCCTGACCGAAGACCCGGTAACGCTGGAGGACCTGTCGACGGAATTCGACATCAGCCGCGAGCGTGTCCGCCAGATCGAGGTTCGCGCTTTCGAGAAGGTCCAGGACGCCGTCCGCAAGGCAGCGCAGGATCGTCAGAACGCGCTTCGCGTTGTTGAAGACGCCTGAAATCTTCTGCCTCTGAACAACAAAAATCCGGCTGGATCGCTCCAGCCGGATTTTTTCGTGTTGCCGCAGAACCGGTTTTACTGTCCGGCCGGATCGGGCTTTGCAACCAGGCTCCAAGCCTGCATGGCGTTGGTGAAGGCTTCGCTTCCCGCAGTCCCCTTCTCCAGGGTGAGGAGCGCGCGCCGCCCATTGCGATAGGTCAGAGGAATGTCGATCCAGCTGCGCGAACGCAGAAGCTCGACATTGGTCGCGACGGCTTCGGGGAAGTCGTTGAACGCGATCATATGGAAATCCTCCGTGATCTTGGCCGGAACCGCGATCAGTGCATCGCCCCGATCCTGCTCGTTACGCTTCATCGAGACGCGCTGTACGCCGTCGATGCTACCGCCTTCGAAATTCTCGGGCAGCGAAAAAACAAACTCGATCACGTGACTTGCCGGCAGCGACGAGTCGGCATTGCGCTTGATCGTCATCAGGGCCGTCAGGCCACGCTCGGGTACGTTGATCTGCGCCTGCACGACCGGTTCAGGCTTGGCATCGCCGCCAGGCGATTCTTCCTTGACGGACCATGCGACGTTCCCCTCGATCGCCGTTGGTGCGGACTGGCCCAGCCGCTCCTCATAAAGGAACATTTTCTGCGCTCCGGCGGGCACCTGCTGCGTCGCCGGATTGGCGGCGGCCTGCTGTCCGGGAACCGGCTGAGCGGCCTGCGCATCGGTCGCGGCCTGACCTGCGGGCGTGGTTGCCGTCGCCTGCGCGGTATCGACCGGTTTGCCAGCCTCCGTCTGCGCGGCCACCGACTTGCCCTCCTCGCCGGCATTCGCGCCTGCCGGGACCGCTGGACCCGGATCGATCTCGGTCCCATCCTGCTGCAAGCGCTGCGTAAACTTGGTGCTGCCTTCGGCCGATGCGACGTCGGTAGTTGCAGGGGTCTGCGTCTGATTGTTGGTTTCCGGCGCCGTCTGGCTCTCATTGCCTTCCGCAGGCGTCGATGCTTCCGGGGTCGACTGAACCGGCGCGTTGGCGGTCACCGAGGAGAGCATGCCGGAAATCCAGGCATTCACCGCAGTTTGGTTTTGCCAATAGGCATAACCACCACCGCCGAGCATGAGCAGAACAACCGCACTCAGGCCGATCGCTTTCGCATTAAACCGCGAACGCTTCGGTTCGACCCGATAGGAAACAGGCCGCGAGGGCAGGTCCATCTCGTCGTCCAGCGGCGATGCCGCAGAGCTTCTGCCCGGCTGCGCCGTCGAGGCGGCAACGGACGCGGTGCCGCCATGGGCCAAGAGCTCGTCTATTTCGTTCCAGCCGTCATTGACGGTCTTCTGTTGTGCGGGTTCCGCAGCCGATGTCTTCTCGACAGGCCAGGACCAATCGGAAATCGCCGGTTCGGAGGTTTCCGCAGCAGCCATCGCCGTGGTCTCGGCGAAGGGATCGCTGTCATCCCAGGCCCATGGCTGTGCCGGAACCGCAGCCGGCTTGTCCTTGTGTTTGTCCTCGGCCGTATCATGCAACGGCCTGACTGTTTCGACCGGCTCGTAATCCGTCAGGTCGGGAATGTCTTCAGTAGCCGCCACGTTGCCGACCGGCTCGCTCCACACCGGCTCGCTCTGTGCGGACGCTGGTACCGGATCGTTCCACTCCGGCAATTCCCATTCGGAAGTTGCCGGCGGCACAGGTTTTGCTTCGACAGGCTCCTCGTAGGGTTCAGCAGGCAGTTCGGTATGTTCGGCCTCTGAAACAACAGGCGGCTCGAAAACAGCCGCCGCCACAGGTTCCGGCTGCAACTCCGGCTCATGCGGGAGGGCTGGTTCCTGGTAAGGCTCCGGTTCCAGATGAGGCTCAGGCTGATACTCTACTGGATCGGCCGAATAGACGGGCTCAGGTTGCAGATGGTCTTCGACCGGATGACCCGCATCGACAGGCGGCTCAACAACGGTCTGCTCGACCGGCTCCGGCTCGTGGTAGGCATGGTCTTCCGCGACTGGTGGCTCAAAAGCCTCGACCGGTGCGACGACAGCCCCGTCTTCGTACCGGTCCTCCAGCTCCGCAGCAACCGGCTGCGTATCGTCCGCCGCACGCTCATATTGCGGCTGGACGTCCACGGCAGCTTCCGCCGCCGGGGCTTCGTCTTCATACACCGGCGCTGCAGGTGCCTCGTCCCCGCCATCAACGACGTCGGGGGACGAATCAGGCTGCTCCTGCCCGAGCGGCGGCAAGGCAACAGTGTGATCGTCCTCGACCTCGTTGATCGCCGCCTCAAGCTTGACCATCTGGCGTTCAATCATCTCGTCCGAAGGACGAGGTTTCATGCTTTCAAGCTGACGGCGGACGGCGCCACGGGCCTTTTCATAGACCTTGGCCCGCATTTCGGGAACATTGTCCGACAGACCATCGACGGTCCTTCGAATAACTGCAACAAAATCCGCCATCAGAACTTTCTCATACCATCGGCGTGTTTACGCCAAATTCTTCCCTAGTCGTAAACGTGAGACTAGTCCTCAAACGGGTCCGTCACAAGTATGGTGTCGTCGCGCTCCGGGCTGGTGGAAAGCAGCGCCACCGGGGCACCGATCAATTCCTCGACCTGGCGCACATACTTGATGGCTTGAGCCGGCAGTTGCGCCCAGCTGCGGGCGCCGACCGTCGATTCCTTCCAGCCTTCGAGCGTAATGTAGACGGGCTTGGCCTGCGCCTGTTGCGCCTGGCTTGCCGGCAGATGATCGATCTCGACACCATCAAGCGTATAACCGACGCAGATCTTCAATTCGTCGAGACCATCGAGCACGTCGAGCTTGGTGAGCGCGATGCCGGTGATGCCGTTGGTGGCCACCGACTGACGCACGAGAGCCGCATCAAACCAGCCGCAACGGCGCTTGCGGCCCGTCACCGTGCCGAACTCATGGCCCTTTTCGCCAAGGAACTGACCGATTTCGTCATGCAGCTCCGTTGGGAACGGACCTTCGCCGACGCGGGTCGTATAGGCCTTGGTGATGCCGAGAATATAGCCGAGCGCACCAGGTCCCATACCGGAACCGGCGGCGGCCTGACCGGCCACCGTGTTGGACGAGGTGACGAAGGGATAGGTGCCGTGGTCGATGTCGAGCAACGTGCCCTGCGCCCCTTCGAAAAGGATGCGGGCACCCTTGCGGCGCTGGCGATCGAGCAGCAGCCAGACGGTTTCCATGAACGGCAGGACGCGGGCGGCGATCGACGAAAGCTCGCCCATGATCGCCTCATGGCTGACTTCGGCTTCGCCAAGACCACGGCGCAGCGCATTGTGATGGGTCAGCAGGCGATCGACCTTGGCCGGCAGAGTATCGAGATCGGCGAGGTCCATGACGCGGATGGCGCGGCGGCCGACCTTGTCTTCATAGGCCGGGCCGATGCCGCGGCGGGTCGTGCCGATCTTGGTGCCGCTATTGGAGGCAGCGTCTTCGCGAATACCGTCCAGCTCGCGGTGCAGCGACAGGATCAGCGTTGCATTGTCGGCGATGCGCAGGTTTTCCGGTGTGATCGTGACACCCTGCTTGTCGAGCTTTTCGATCTCTGCAAGCAGCGCATGCGGATCGATGACCACGCCATTGCCGATAACAGCAAGCTTGCCCGGGCGCACGACGCCGGAGGGCAGCAGCGACAGCTTGTAGCTAGTGCCATCGATCACCAGGGTATGGCCGGCATTGTGCCCGCCCTGAAAGCGCACAACGATGTCGGCACGCTCGGAGAGCCAGTCGACAATCTTGCCCTTGCCTTCATCACCCCATTGCGATCCGACCACCACGACATTCGTCATCTCAGATTTCCTGTTTCCTTGGCGCCAGTCATGCGCTGTCTTCAAACCCGCGCATCTATACTGTTTTGTTTTTTGGAAAGCGACCCTGTTTAGGCCGCGATTCGGGGTTTTTGCATGGTAAAGACCGCATTGAACGCTCAGACTTTGCATTGGCGCGCTATTTCACAAGGCAGAATTCGCCGGGGATACTGATAATTCAGCCAGGACTGGCCGAATATTCATGCCGCATCGGTAAACCGCGAAAGACCGCCAATGGCCAATAATGCGGGCTTGCCTTCTGCGGTCCGGGTTGATTCAATGCACAGACAAGCTGCGTCGGCAAAGGCTGAAACGGCAGCGCTCTTTCTTTTACAACCATTACCACAGCCGCCGTGCTTTGCCTTTAGGGAATACCGTGCCCGTCAATCTGCAAGCCTACATCATATTGTGCATCACCACCCTGATCTGGGGCGGGAACACCGTGGCCGGAAAGATGGCGATCGGCCATGTCAGCCCGATGATGCTCACAGGCCTGCGCTGGGTGATCGCCTGCGTCGTGCTTCTGATTTTCGCAGCCCCGCAGGTGCGCCGTGATTTTCCTGTGATCCGCAAGAACTGGCTGCTGCTGCTCGGCTACGGCACAGTCGGCTTCACCGCGTTCAACGCCTTTCTGTATTCAGCACTACAGTTCACCAGCGCCATCAATGCCGTCATCGAGCAGGCCGGTATCCCGATGGTGATCTTCGTGATGAACTACGTGCTGTTCCGCACTGCATTCTCGGTGGCGCAGATCGCCGGCTTCACGCTGACGCTGTTCGGCGTGGCGTTGACCGCCTCGCACGGTGATCTGACCACACTTCTCTCGCTCGACCTCAACCTGGGCGATGCGCTGATGATGGCGGCGGTCCTCGTCTATGCCGGCTATACGGTGGCATTGCGCTGGAAACCGGAAATCCACTGGAAAAGCCTGATCGCGATCTCCGCCTTCGGCGCGCTGGTCAGCAGCATTCCGCTGGTCATCTGGGAGTTTTCCACCGGCCGGATGATCTGGCCCGACACACAAGGCTGGGTCATCGTCGCCTATGCAGGCCTCCTGCCCTCCCTCGTCTCGCAAATCCTCTACGTGCGCGGCGTCGAACTGATCGGCCCCAACCGGGCCGGCCTGTTCATCAACACCATTCCGATCTTCGGCACGCTGCTGTCGATCGCCCTTATCGGCGAGGCGCTGCAGACATTCCACATCGTCGCAATGGCGCTTGTTCTGGGCGGCATTGCTGTTGCGGAACGCGGCCGCCCGAAGACTTGACCTAAAGGTGCGGTCAGAAAGGCCGCTCCATGTAGACAGCGTCTGCGCCATAGATGAGAAGACGTGCTGCAAGCGCCTCCACGAACACCGTAGCGAAACCGAACCGGCGCCAGAAAACATCGGCTCCACCGACAGCGATCAGTGCCATCGTGGTAAAACCCGCATCCTTGGCAACGCCGGTCATCGCTTCGATCATGGCAACTGCAGCGCCGCGCCCGCGCATCTCGGGCAGCAGTGACAAGTCATGAACATAGTAGGCGTCGCAGTCCGGCGATATCGAGCCGATCTGGGTATCGAGTGCCGGCGGCGCAAGGCGATGAATGGGATAGGAAACCAGATATCCCTTGATATCGCCGTCTTCCTCGACGACGAAAAATCCATCCGGGTAGAGCTTCAACCGCTCAGCAAAAGTGGCTTTGGCCTCCTGGAAAGCAGGAAAAACGACCGCCTGAACGGACAAAACGCCATCGAGATCATTCGAGCTGGCCTTGCGAAAGGTGAAACTGGACATGACGCAAGACCCATCGGCTGACGGCGACAAATTTTGAAATGAACAAGGGCATGCCGCGCACGAGGCGCGGCATGCCCTTGAATGGCTGATGGTTTGAGACCGTCAGTCGACGTTGAAGACCAGCGGCTTGGCTGCCCGGATGGCCGGGTTGGCCCGCAGCTTGTCGAGCACGTCTTCGGACACGGCACCATCGACATACAACAGCGCAATGGCATCGGCGCCGGCATTATGGCGGCCGAGCTGGAAGTTGGCGATGTTGACGCCCGCGTCACCCAGCGTCATGCCGATGAAGCCGATCATGCCGGGAACGTCGGTATTGGTGATGTAAACCATGTGGTTGCCGACATCGGCGTCCAGATTGATGTCCTTGATCTGGATGAAGCGCGGCTTGCCGTCCGAGAACACCGTGCCGGCGACGGACCGCGTCTGGTTGGCCGTCGTCACCGTCAGCTTGATGTAACCGTCGAACACGCCCGACTTGTCGCGCTTGACCTCGGACAGAATGATGCCCTTTTCCTTGATCATCACCGGGGCCGACACCATGTTGACATCGGAAACCTGGCTGCGGATGAGGCCGGCAAGGGCCGCACTCGTCAGCGCCTTGGTGTTCATTCCAGCGGTCGATCCATCGTAGAGAATCTCGATTTCCTTGATCGCGCTTTCCGTGACCTGACCGACAAAGGCGCCGAGCACATCGGCAAGCCGGATGAACGGCTTCAGCAACGGCGCTTCTTCGGCCGTGATCGACGGCATGTTGATGGCGTTGGAGACGGCGCCCTTGACGAGGTAATCCGACATCTGTTCGGCCACTTGCAGAGCGACATTCTCCTGCGCTTCCGTGGTGGAGGCGCCGAGATGCGGCGTGCAGACGACGTTGGGAAGGCCGAACAAAGGGCTTTCCGTTGCGGGCTCGACCTCGAACACATCGAAACCGGCACCAGCGACATGGCCGGACCTGATGGCATCGGCGAGCGCATGCTCATCGACCAGACCGCCACGGGCGCAGTTGATGATGCGCACGCCGGGCTTGGTCTTCGCCAAGGCTTCGCGATTGAGAATACCGCGCGTCTTGTCGGTCATCGGCACATGCAGGGTGATGAAATCGGCGTGGGCAAGCAGCTCGTCCAGCTCGACCTTGGTGACGCCCATTT
>JAESFK010000148.1_pt1 | contig 45714 bp, 37 predicted proteins | sample 9269391 | NCBI WGS metagenome assembly JAESFK01 (sample SAMN14506231, study PRJNA617097) | algae metagenome | isolation source: Drouetiella hepatica UHER 2000/2452 and co-occurring heterotrophs from... | place: Slovakia: Slovak Paradise National Park, Hrabusice, Kosice Region | collected 2000-01-01
TGATGACGGTACCCGCAGAATAAGCCCCGGCTAACTTCGTGCCAGCAGCCGCGGTAAGACGAAGGGGGCTAGCGTTGTTCGGAATTACTGGGCGTAAAGCGAGTGTAGGTGGTTGTCATAGTCAGGTGTGAAAGCCTTGAGCTCAACTCAAGAAATGCACTTGATACTGGGCGACTAGAGGACCGGAGAGGATAGTGGAATTCCCAGTGTAGTGGTGAAATACGTAGAGATTGGGAAGAACACCAGTGGCGAAGGCGGCTATCTGGACGGTTTCTGACACTAAGACTCGAAAGCGTGGGGAGCAAACAGGATTAGATACCCTGGTAGTCCACGCCGTAAACGATGGGTGCTAGACGTTGGCGAGCTTGCTCGTCAGTGTCGCAGCTAACGCGTTAAGCACCCCGCCTGGGGAGTACGGCCGCAAGGTTGAAACTCAAAGGAATTGACGGGGGCCCGCACAAGCGGTGGAGCATGTGGTTCAATTCGACGCAACGCGCAGAACCTTACCAGCCCTTGACATGTGACTCGCCGGTCCCAGAGACGGGACCTTCGGTTCGGCCGGAGTCAGCACAGGTGCTGCATGGCTGTCGTCAGCTCGTGTCGTGAGATGTTGGGTTAAGTCCCGCAACGAGCGCAACCCTCGTCTCCAGTTGCCATCAGGTTATGCTGGGCACTTTGGAGAAACTGCCGGTGACAAGCCGGAGGAAGGTGGGGATGACGTCAAGTCCTCATGGCCCTTACGGGCTGGGCTACACACGTGCTACAATGGCGGTGACAGTGGGATGCGAAGGGGCGACCCGGAGCCGATCCCCAAAAACCGTCCCAGTTCGGATTGCACTCTGCAACTCGAGTGCATGAAGTTGGAATCGCTAGTAATCGCGGATCAGCATGCCGCGGTGAATACGTTCCCGGGCCTTGTACACACCGCCCGTCACGCCATGGGAGTTGGTTCTACCCGAAAACGGTGCGCTAACCGCAAGGAGGCAGCCGGTCACGGTAGGATCAATGACTGGGGCGAAGTCGTAACAAGGTAGCCGTAGGGGAACCTGCGGCTGGATCACCTCCTTTCTAAGGAAGATTGGAAGCAATTCCGGTCTTTACTTAACACTAAATCGAAGTCTGCTTTCTCAAGGCAGGCCGCCGCCGTCGACGCATCCCTTTCCTGTGATGGTATTTTGGCGAGACAGAGCCATGTTCTGGTTCTGTCGTTTCGTCTGTCCGAACCGGGCTAGTAGCTCAGCTGGTTAGAGCGCGCGCTTGATAAGCGTGAGGTCGGAGGTTCAAATCCTCCCTGGCCCACCAAGTTGCTCTGACGGCTCGTTGCGAGGACAGCCGGCAAGGGCCGGCGACGAAACGAGATCGCGACCGATTTTTCTCAAACGGGGGCATAGCTCAGTTGGGAGAGCGCCTGCTTTGCAAGCAGGAGGTCGTCGGTTCGATCCCGTCTGCCTCCACCATCACACGCACAGAACGCAGCGCCGGTACGTGGCGCGGCATCGTTCTTTGACATCGTTTATCGGAATGTAATGAGGTCTTTAAAGTCTAGATTATTCCGCGCCCTGCATCTCTCAAAGGCAGGGTGGTAGGAGTGGGTACAAGGCCGTTTACGTGGTGGGGGTCGTCCCCTGCACGGAACGAGCCGATAGGGCGATCGCAAGATCGTTCCATCGCTGACAAAACGTGAGATCAAGCACAATAAGGGCGTTTGGCGGATGCCTTGGCACTGAGAGGCGATGAAGGACGTGGCAGGCTGCGATAAGCTTCGGGGAGTTGCCAGCACACTTTGATCCGAAGATTTCCGAATGGGGAAACCCCATCCATCAGGATGATCGTTGACTGAATCCATAGGTCAACGAGGCAAACCCAGGGAACTGAAACATCTCAGTACCTGGAGGAAAGGACATCAACAGAGACTCCGCTAGTAGTGGCGAGCGAACGCGGACTAGGCCAGTGCTTCGATTGTAAGAACCGGAACACTCTGGAAAGAGTGGCCATAGCGGGTGATAGCCCCGTACGGGTAGAAAGCAGTCGGAGACTCGAGTAGGGCGGGACACGTGAAATCCTGTCTGAACACGGGGGGATCACCCTCCAAGCCTAAGTACTCCTCAGTGACCGATAGTGAACAAGTACCGTGAGGGAAAGGTGAAAAGCACCCCGACAAGGGGAGTGAAATAGACCTGAAACCGAACGCCTACAAACAGTCGGAGGCCGCAAGGCTAACGGCGTACCTTTTGTATAATGGGTCAGCGACTTACTCTGTGCAGCAAGCTTAAGCCGATAGGTGTAGGCGCAGCGAAAGCGAGTCTGAATAGGGCGCTTAGTTGCACGGAGTAGACCCGAAACCGGGTGATCTAGTCATGGGCAGGTTGAAGGTGCGGTAACGCGCACTGGAGGACCGAACCGGTTACCGTTGCAAAGGTATCGGATGACCTGTGATTAGGGGTGAAAGGCCAACCAAACTCGGAAATAGCTGGTTCTCCGCGAAAACTATTTAGGTAGTGCGTCGTGTGATTACCGTCGGGGGTAGAGCACTGGATGGGCTAGGGGGATCCAAAGTCTTACCAAACCTAACCAAACTCCGAATACCGGCGAGTACAGCGCGGCAGACAGACGGCGGGTGCTAAGGTCCGTCGTCGAGAGGGAAACAGCCCAGACCGCCAGCTAAGGTCCCTAAGTCATGGCTAAGTGGGAAAGGATGTGGGAATTCCAAAACAACCAGGAGGTTGGCTTAGAAGCAGCCATCCTTTAAAGAAAGCGTAATAGCTCACTGGTCTAATTAAGAAATCCTGCGCCGAAGATGTACCGGGGCTCAAGCCATGCACCGAAGCTGCGGACTCGAAAGAGTGGTAGCGGAGCGTTCCGTAAGCCTGCGAAGGGAGACCCGTGAGGGCTCCTGGAGGTATCGGAAGTGAGAATGCTGACATAAGTAGCGATAAAAAGCGTGAGAGACGCTTTCGCCGTAAGTCCAAGGGTTCCTGCGCAAGGTCAATCCGCGCAGGGTTAGCCGGCCCCTAAGTCGAGGGCGACAGCCGTAGACGATGGGAACCACGTCAATATTCGTGGGCCTGCTGGTGGTGACGGATCCGAAAAGTGGCCCGAGCTCGTTGGCGAATGCTCGGGCGGCCCAAGGGTTCCAGGAAATAGCCCCAGCGTATAGACCGTACCCTAAACCGACACAGGTGGACTGGTAGAGTATACCAAGGCGCTTGAGGGAACCATGTTGAAGGAACTAGGCAATTTACCCCCGTAACTTCGGGATAAGGGGGCCTCTGACGGTCTCGTCAGAGGGGCACAGACTAGGGGGTGGCGACTGTTTACCAAAAACACAGGGCTCTGCTAAGCCGTGAGGCGAAGTATAGGGTCTGACGCCTGCCCGGTGCCGGAAGGTTAAGAGGAGAGGTGCAAGCCTTGAATTGAAGCCCCGGTAAACGGCGGCCGTAACTATAACGGTCCTAAGGTAGCGAAATTCCTTGTCGGGTAAGTTCCGACCTGCACGAATGGCGTAACGACTTCCCCGCTGTCTCCAACATGGGCTCGGCGAAATTGAATTCCCCGTGAAGATGCGGGGTACCCGCAGTTAGACGGAAAGACCCCGTGCACCTTTACTACAACTTTGCAGTGGCATTAGAGAATGGATGTGTAGGATAGGCGGGAGCCTTTGAAGCCGGGGCGCTAGCTCTGGTGGAGGCAACCTTGAAATACCGCCCTTTTGTTCTTTGATGTCTAACCGCGGTCTGTCATCCAGATCCGGGACCCTGCATGGTGGGTAGTTTGACTGGGGCGGTCGCCTCCCAAAGAGTAACGGAGGCGCGCGATGGTGGGCTCAGGCCGGTCGGAAATCGGCTGCTGAGTGCAATGGCACAAGCCCGCCTGACTGCGAGACTGACAAGTCGAGCAGGGACGAAAGTCGGCCATAGTGATCCGGTGGTTCCGCGTGAGTGGGCCATCGCTCAACGGATAAAAGGTACGCCGGGGATAACAGGCTGATACCACCCAAGCGTCCACAGCGACGGTGGTGTTTGGCACCTCGATGTCGACTCATCACATCCTGGGGCTGGAGCAGGTCCCAAGGGTTCGGCTGTTCGCCGATTAAAGTGGTACGTGAGTTGGGTTCAAAACGTCGTGAGACAGTTTGGTCCCTATCTGCTGTGGGTGTTCGAGACTTGAGAGGAGCCGTCCTTAGTACGAGAGGACCGGGATGGACTTACCTCTGGTGTACCGGTTATGGCGCCAGCCGTAGCGCCGGGTAGCTATGTAGTGAAGGGATAAACGCTGAAAGCATCTAAGCGTGAAACCCGCCTCAAAACTAGGTCTCGCTGAGAGTCGTGGTAGACCACCACGTTGATAGGCCGCATGTGCAAGTGCAGTGATGCATTCAGCTTAGCGGTACTAATAGCTCGATCGGCTTGATTTCATTCGTTCCGTGCAGCGGTCGACATCCGCTGCATGGCCTTGTGCACGACTTTAAGACCTCATTCCTTTGCGTTCGGACGATCCGGTGGCTCTAGCGTCAGGTGTACACCCGATCCCATTCCGAACTCGGCCGTGAAAACTTTCAGCGCCAATGGTACTGTGTCTCAAGGCACGGGAGAGTAGGTCGCTGCCGGATCTTCCGAACGCAAGGGACTGAATTCCGACGAACGATCACGGCACGCTGGATTTGACGCGGGGTGGAGCAGCCCGGTAGCTCGTCAGGCTCATAACCTGAAGGTCGTAGGTTCAAATCCTGCCCCCGCAACCAAACCAAAAAAGCCGCCCTCAAAAAAGGGCGGCTTTTTTGCGTCCGGGGCCTCAGTCGGTATGAACACGTCCGTGGGGCAGGCCACCGTCTCGAAATAGTGAGCGCCCCCCGGGTCGATCTCGCAAATCGGCACTTGCTTCCCTCATGTCCACGAGCGGACGCTGCAGGGTGATCGTCGGGCAACGCCCTTGCAACCGACCTGCGCGCCCCCACGTTAGGCCTCCGGAGGTTCCGTGCCGAATTCGTCGACGTTTACCGTGCAGTCGCACGATCTCCAGTCCTTCAGGACTGTCCGTTCCCTTACCGAGAGTCTCGCCACGCCGTTGTCCGCCGAGGACCAGACCGTGCAGTCGATGCCGGATGCCAGCCCGACCAAATGGCATCTCGCTCACACGACCTGGTTTTTCGAGACCTTCGTGCTGCGGCCCCACGCGCGGGGCTATCGGCCGTTCGACCCGGCTTATGAGTATCTGTTCAACTCCTATTACGAGGCGGTGGGCCCGCGACATCCGCGACCCCAGCGTGGGGTGATCACGCGGCCGGGAGTGGAAGAGGTTCTGGCCTACCGGCATCACGTGACGACGGCGATGCTGGAGTTCCTAACGGGCGACCATGCCGTACACGACCTCGTGCAACTAGGGCTCCACCACGAGCAGCAGCATCAGGAACTGATCCTGATGGACATCAAGCATGCTCTTTCCATGAACCCGCTGCGGCCGGCCTATCGCGCCGCACGAGGCCGCAGGGTGCAGGCATTGCAAGCCATGGGCTGGCGAGAATTCGAGGGTGGCCTGGTCGAGACGGGGCATGACGGGCGAGGCTTCGCCTTCGACAATGAAGGGCCTCGCCACCGCTCCTGGCTCGACGCGTTCGCGCTGGCGATGCGGCCGGTCAATTGCGGCGAGTACCTGGAGTTCATCGAAGCTGGCGGTTATCGCCGGCCGGAGTTCTGGCTGTCGGCCGGTTGGGAGTGTGTGACTCAGCGCGGCTGGCAGGCGCCTCTCTACTGGGAGAACAAGGACGACACCTGGCACGTCTTCACCTTGTCGGGCCTGGAGCCGGTCGATCCCTTGCGGCCGGTCTGCCATGTCAGCGCCTTCGAGGCCGCCGCCTTTGCCAAATGGTCGGGCAAGCGGCTGCCGCGCGAAGCCGAGTGGGAGATCGCGGCCGGTGCCGTGCAGGGCGCCGGCGAGGTCTGGGAATGGACAGCGAGTCCCTACGTCGCCTATCCCGGCTATCGCGAAGCAGCGGGAGCCATCGGCGAATACAACGGCAAGTTCATGGCCAGCCAGATGGTGCTGCGCGGCGGATGTGCGGCGACGCCCCCCGGCCATGTGCGGCCGACCTATCGCAACTTCTTTCCGCCCGACGCGCGCTGGATGTTCGGCGGAATTCGCCTCGCGGAGGATCTTAGATGAACGTGTCGCTTCTGGCCGTCGAGGACGGCGACGTCGCCGATCGCGAAGACTTCCGTCGGGCCGTCCTCGCGGGCCTTGGCGGTTCGCCCCGTGCGATCCCGGCGAAGTTCCTCTACGACGCCCGAGGTTCGGCGCTGTTCGACGCGATTTGCGAGCAGCCCGAATATTACCCGACACGGACCGAGACGCAGATTCTGCGCGCGTGCGCTGGCGACATCGCGCGCCTCGCCGGGCCGGGCTGCGCGCTCGTCGAATATGGCAGCGGATCGAGCGTGAAGACGCGGCTCCTGCTCGAGGCAATGCCGGATCTTCACGCCTATGTACCGATCGACATCTCGCGCCAGCACCTCGATGCAACGGCCCGGCGCCTGCGCGAAGACTATCCCTGGCTGCGCGTCGACCCCGTATCGGGCGACTATATGGCCCTGGACGCGCTGCCGCCCGTGATCGACGGTGCCCGTCGGATCGGCTTCTTTCCGGGCTCCACGATCGGCAACCTGACTCCGGCAGAAGCGGTGCTGTATCTGCGCCGCGCGCGCCGGCTGCTGTTCAGCGACGGCGCCTTGATCCTGGGAGTCGATCTCAAGAAGGATTCGCAGCGCCTGCACGCCGCCTACAACGACGCGGCGGGCGTCACGGCGCAGTTCACGTTGAACCTCCTGCGACGCATGAACCGCGAACTGGAGGCCAACTTCGATCTCTCGGCCTTCGCCCACGAGGCGTTCTACAACGAGGCGGCGGGCCGCATCGAAATCTATTTCTGCAGTCTGCGCGACCAGACGGTCACGGTCGCCGGCCGCCGATTCACCTTTGCCGAAGGCGAACGGGTCCATACCGAATACTCCTACAAATATGACGTCGCGGAGATCGCGGAGCTGGCACGGCGGGGCGGATTCTCGATCGCCCAAACCTGGACCGATCCGGACCGCTTGTTCGCAGTCGCCTTCCTGAGATAGGCCCGACGCGGGAAAGCCCGCCCCAGAGGTGACTCGGGAGCGGGCTTTGAGGCCGGACGGGGAGAGAGGCGTTGCTGAGCGGGGGCAGAGGCAACACCAATTATCCGACCATGCAAGATCAATGGCGCCAGGGCCGGAAAGGTTGCAGGCTGGCCCGAGCAAAAGTGTGCTTCTGTTACGTTATTGAGTCACCGGCCTCGATTGCCGCCAGACGAGCTTTGAACTCGACGTAAAGCACGTCGTCCCGGAGCTTCGGAAGCACGTATCTCAGCATTTCTGCCTTGGCGCTGTCCGGCGCCGCGTCGAGTTCCGCCAGGAAGCGCGTAATTTCCTCTTGGGTTGCAAAGCCCATGTAGGCGTCGTCGGCCTCATGGGCGAGGCAGGCAGGCGAGGCGGGCTCGTCCGGTTGCAGGATTCATCCTCCCGGCTTGGAGGCGATACAATAGACGCTGTCGGCCACACGCGTCATCGGTGTTACGATGGTGCTGAGCCGCCTCAGAAATTCCGATGCGATCAGAACCGGCTTGTGCCGGGTCTGCATGACGCCGAAATCCGCCCATTGCCACCCAAGGCCGAAGTAACAGTCGGTCACGATGCGCGTCGGTCCGATCGATTGCTCGAAAGCTCGCTTCAGTCCGGCTAACGGCCAGTAGCGGACGTCGAACTTCTCGGGGGGCCTGAAGCCACGGCGCCATCGCGTCTGGAAGCTTCGTATGCCTATCCGGTTGGCCATCTGGATCTTCGCGGTACCTTCAGGATTGAGCACGCGGCCCATCTCGCGAAAGGCGCGACGCGCATTGGCTTTGGAGAAATGCTGTATCACGCTGTAGGAGTGAACTACGTCGAAGCTGCTTTGGGCGAAGGGCAGCCAGCGCGCGTCGCCCACGACGTACTTGATGTCGAGGCCGAGTTGCCGCGCCACGCGCCGTGCGGCCATGACGGCGCCCAGCGATGGATCGATGCCGACGGCCTTGTGACCGGCGCGGGTGGCGGCCACGCACCATCGCCCCCAGTTGCAGCCGACATCGAGGAGGTACCCCCCCTTGGGAGCCGGCAGATCGATCGACGGAATCGGATAGGTGGTAAGCCCTGTATTGCCGACCAGATGAAGGTAGGGGGTGCCCGACGTACCGGCGATCAGCAGGGAGACGACGGGATCGACCGCGTCGATCCCGTCGCGGACCAGCTCGACGAGGCGCGCGCGCTCCGGCTCGCTGATGCCCAGCGTTTCCAGATAGTAGTCGGGTGCCCGGCGGTCGATGACCGATGCGTTGCCGCTGCCGCGTTCGAAGCTGACCCGGGCAATGTCCATGGTCTGCTCGCGGTCACCCATCAACATGACCGGCATTCCATCGACGACGGGATAGCGGCGGCCCGTCGCCGATACGAGATGCGTACCATCGAACTCAAGTCTCCTCCCGTCCGCCGGGCAGACGAGATGATCCAGGTACCAGGGATCGAGGGCTTCTATCGCGGGTGCCACCAGCGGCCCCCCAGAACGACGCCCACGGACAGGAGCCGCCGGTCGCCGATCAGCGTCTCGCCGATGGAATCGGCGTAGTCGAACCTGCCGCTCGCCTGATCGATTACCGTAGCTTCGCCGATGCTGCCGACCTTCAGCGTGCCGAGGTCGGGACGCTTGATGGCGGCGGCCGCGTTCAGGGTCGTGAGCTTGATGACCGTGGCGAGGTCCAGGCCAAGGCAGAGGAACTTCGACATGGTGGTGAGGAGATCGAAGGCAGGCCCCTCGATCGAGATCGCGTGCACATCCGAGGAGATGACGTCGGGCAGGAAGCCGGCCGCCAGCATCTTGCGCGTCGTGCCGAAGCCGAACGACCCGCCGCCATGGCCGATGTCGAAGATCACGCCGCGCTCGCGTGCTGCCAGGATTTCGTCGCGCACCTTGCCATCCGGCTGGACCGGCGCATTGGGGAAGGGGCGGAAGCAATGGGTGAGGATATCGCCCGGACGCAGGCGGCTCACCACCTCGTGGCGCGATGGCGGCGGCGAATCGAGATGCGCCATCATCGGCAGGCCGGTCTCCTCGGCAACGTCGAGCGCGATGTCGAGCGGCATGATGCCCGAATCGCCGCTCGCCGACTTGCCGACGCGGACCTTCACGCCCAGCACCAGGTCCTTGTGTTCGCGCGCCACCCGCACCGCCTCGCGTGCATCGAGCAGGCGCATGTCGGCGCTCTCGCCCACCATCACCGCCTTTGAGAAGGCGAAAATGCCGGGGAAGGAGACGTTGAGGTACGGCAGGATGCGAACCGGTGACGGCTCGATCACGTGCTTGCGGAAGCCGTGGAAGTTGCCGGGCCCGGCGCTGCCGGCGTCGATGAAGGTCGTGACGCCCCCCGAGCGTGCGAGCAGCTCGGCCTCAACGCCCAGCGACGTGCCACCCCAATAGACGTGCGTGTGCAGGTCGATGAGGCCGGGTGAGACGATCTTGCCCGTGACGTCGCGCGTGTCCTTGCCCGACAGGCCGTCGCCGATGGCGGAGACCTTGCCGCTGGCGAAGGCGATGTCGGTCACGCGGTCGATGCCCTGAGAAGGATCGACCAGGCGGCCACCCTTGAGAACCAGATCGTTCATGCTCGCTTCTTTCTTCCAACGCACATCACTTGCCCATCCTACTCCACTCGCGCCCCATGTCCCCCTCCCGCGGCAAAGCGAGGCCCTCGAGGCCCAGCCAGTCGGCCATCAGGCGAAGCTCCTCGTACATCGGGGCGGCGACGTCGCGCGGCTCGATGCCGGGTTCGCAATGCGCGGCCGGCACCAGCAGCTTCGAGTTCGCCCGGTCCGACTTCAGGTCGACGCGTCCGACCAGCCGGTCGCCCAGGAGGAACGGCAGGACATAGTAGCCGTGCTTGCGCTTGGCGACCGGTGTGTAGATCTCGATGCGGTAGAAGAAGCCGAAGATCCGCTCCGTGCGATCGCGTTCCCAGATCAGCGGATCGAAGGGGGCTAGCAGGGCGCGCGCCTCGATCCGGCGCGGCTGACGGGCGGCAGGGTCGAGAAAGGCCGGCTGTCTCCACCCTTCGACCTCGACCGGGATCAGATCACCCGCTTCGACGAGTTCGGCGAGCCGCGTCTTGGTGTCGGCGACCGGCAATCGATAGTAGTCGCGCAGGTCGAACTCGGTGGCGACACCGAGGGCGCGGGCGGAGAGACGCAGCAGCTCGCGTTGCGCCTCTTCGGGCGATGGCGTCGGCAAGGCCTGGATGTGCGCGGGCAGCACGCGCTCGCTGAGATCGTAAACCCGCTCGAAACTGCCGCGTCGCGTGGCTGTCGTCACGATGCCGGCGAAAAACAGCCATTCGAGCGCCAGCTTGCCGTCGTTCCAGCCCCACCAGGGCCCCCGCTTCGGGCCGCCGTCGGCGAGATCGGATGCGGCGATGGGCCCGCGATCCTCGACCTCGCGGCGAACCTCCTCGATATAGGCCGCCTTGTCGCGACGGAACTCCTGCAGCTTGCCCTTGCTGGTGCCGGCGACGGCGCGCGCCATGCGCCAGCGCAGCAGCGGTTGGGAGGCGAGCGGCAGCAGCGAGGCTTCATGCGCCCAGAATTCGAAGAGGCCGCGGCGGCCCGTGCGGCCCCAGGCCAGCCCGTCGAGGTGCGCGCTGTCGTAGCTGCCGAGCCGCGAAAACAGCGGCAGGTAGTGGGCACGTGCCAGCACGTTGACCGAATCGATCTGCAACAGGCCCAGCCTGTCGATGGTGCGCTTCACATGGCCGAGGTTCGCGACGCCGTCGGAACGCGGAATTCCGAAGCCCTGGGCCGCCAGCGCGATGCGCCGGGCGGCATCGGCGCCGATCTTGTTTTTCCGGGAAGACACGTCACCACAGTAATTCACGCGTGGTGGCAATGGCCATTGGATAAGCGCGCATTCGCACTTCGCTCGCGCTCAGTTCGACTTGACCATGGCTTTCAATGCCTGCTCATCGATGAAATTCGCGAGCAATTCGGCGCCCAGTGCCGACCAGTGGGCCCCGGTAGGCGCGAAGAGATCGGCCTTGTTGCCCTTGTAGTCCCTCACGACGTCGTTTGAGTCGATCACCGGCACCTCCATCTCGCGAGCCACCTCGGCCCCCTCGCGCGAGTAGCGCAGAAGCAACCGATTCTGGCCGATGTCGTGAAGGCCACCCATGATGACATAGAGCGGTTTGGCGCCGTTCTGCTGGATGAGTTCGATGAATTCGCGAAGCGTCCGGTTGAAGTTCTCTCGTACCTCCGGGACGATCGGATACTCCGGCGCCGGCGCGGAGCTGGGAACCGGTGCAAACAGATTCAGGTATTCGATGTAGCGGACGATCAATGAGTTTCGCTTGAGCCAGCGCGACGGGTCGAGGTTCGTCGCGAACAGGCCGTGCCTGCCCTGGGCGACCGCATCCTTGAGGCTCACTCCCTCTTCCAGGAGGTGACCCGCGTTGGCCTCCTCGTTCAGGCCCGAATAGATGATGACCACATCGGGCTTGAGCTTTGGCAGGTCGCGCTTCGCCCGTGCCACTTCCTGGCCGATCGACCAGACGATGGCGCCGGCGTTGAGGACCTGGGACTTCGGCCCGGCATACTTGCGAAGCTCCTCCTGAAGCCGGATCGGCCAGGCCTGGTCGGTCTCGAGGTTGAAGCAGAAGGTGGTGGAGCCGCCATAGGCGATGACGCGGATGGAGTTCGGCGGCTTGGGTTCGAAGACGTCCTCCTTGTTGCGAAAGCCGTAGTTGTTCGTCTCGGAGTTCGAGTTGTAGCCGTTGCGGGAATGGATCGCGCCGAGTTCGGCGTCATGGGTCCAAAGGCCGTAGGTCTTGCCGGGAACACCGTACTTGAAGTGCATGATCCCGTAGCCCACGCCCTCGATCGCCAGGATGCCGGCGACGGGGAAGCCCACGAGGAGGATCAGGCTGAAGAGAATCTTCTTCCAGAGCGGAAGGGGGGCCGTCGTCGTCTTCTTCGGTTGCATTATGCCGTTGTCCCACACTCCCCACTGCTCGGCGACTATCCGTCAGGTGACGCGTGCGTTCAATACGGATTGCCGCTCACTTCCCCTCAAGCCGCTTCAGGGCCTTCGCCACCGCTTCGGCCTGCCGGTTGGAGACATGGCCGTTCGCCTTGAACTCGCTTACGACTTTCCTGAGGAACGGACTGCGCCCGGTATGAAGTTCGGCGCGCTTCATCAGCGCCTCGTGAATATGGGCGGGCCCGCGATTGCGCGCCGCCTGGCGTGCGCGGATCACCTTGACGGCGACTGCGACGACGAACGCCACGCCCACGACGATCAGGATTTCGGTCAGTTGCATGATTTCCAGGAGGCGACGTTGGCGGCGAGATGGTCGGCGCCGAACATGGAGCAGACGAGGGCGTCGCATCGGCATGCTTCGCCGAGCGCGGGCAGAAGCGCGGCCAGGGTGCCGAGCGGACCGCCGGTCTCGGCCTGGCGGCGAATGAACGTGAAGGGCGAATGCGCGATGAAGCGCACACTCCGCCACTCCGCAGGCAGTGCGAGCAGCGCGTCACTCACAGGGACCTGTACGACGGCATCGGCGAGCAGATCCCTGGAGGCGAGGAATTCAAGCCCTTGCAGGAGATCGGCTTCGACCGAGAAGCCGAACCGCCGGATGGTGCCGGCGCGCTGCTGCTCCCGGAACCAGCCGCCGACCTCCTCGATGCCGGGCCGATCGGGCGAGAAATTATGCAGGAGAAGATCGTCGACATAGGAGACACCGAGTTCCGAGAGGCTTGTTCGCAGGCTGCCGGCCAGCACGTCGATCTCGTAGGTGTGGATCGGCCGGAATCTTTCGGAACTCGCGACGCGGCGCACCTGCGCCTTGAGGCCCGGCGCCAGGGCCAATATTGAGCGAGCGACAGATTTCGCCAGGTCGAGGAACGGCGAATTGCGCACCGGGAGGATGCCGCATTTGGTGACGATGCGAATGTCCTCGCGGCGATACCTGCCGAGAACCGCGCCGACAACGCCCTCCGCTTCTCCCCAGCCATAGGAGCGGGCCGTATCGAAATGCCGGATGCCCGCAGCATGCGCGCGTTCGAGCGCGGCCGTGCCGGCCCTTCGCGAGACGCGCCCCATGATGGCGGCCGTGCCGAGGCCCAGGGCGGGAACGGTCATTGGTAGCGCAACTGGAGCATCAGCCGGTCGCCGCTCTCGGGCGGCAGGGCCTTGTGATAGCAGGACGCATCTTCGAGGAAGCCGGAGCCGGCGGGCCCTTCGATCGTGCGCTCGGCATCGCGGCCATAGGTCTGCCACGCCTCGGCATCGCTGAGGCGCGCGATACCCAGCAGGTGGCTGAGCCGCTTGCGCCGGCTGCTGCCGGCAATCAAGGCGTGGGCGCCATTCCGTGCCGTCGTGTCGAGCAGGTAGAAGTTGGCGTACATGAAGTTGAAGCCGTCGACGTCGTAGTGATAGTCGATCGTCTGATAGGCGGCGCGGCGCTGGTCGGCGGAGAGCTGGTTGGCCAGGCTCCAGAACAGCCAGCTCGAGACCCGACGCGGCCTGTAGCCGAGGAACAGCGACGCCGCCTGATAGAGATAGTCGTCGCCGGCCACCGCACGCACCATCGCCAGCCGGGACGAGTCCCGGACCGTTGCGATGGCAAGGCTGTGTCGCGAGTCCGACAGGGTGGCGTACGTTCCGACAACCTTGTCATTGAAATGAAGGGGCAGTGTTCGCGCCTGATCCTGCAGGGCGGTCACGGCGCTGCGTTCGAGTTTGGGGCCGAGCGAATAGGCCTCGCTGTGCATTTCCCTGACTTGCTCGGCAGGGCTCCTCGACGCGAGGACGTGACCGGAGGCCGCCACTTCGAGGGTCGATGTGGCCGGCTTGTAGAGGTCGCCCATGCGCAGGGGCGTGGTCCGGACGACGACGTCTTTCAGGCCGTTCAGGCCGGAATAGGCATCGCGCACGGTCGCGAAGCGGCCGAGCACGTAGTGCGGCCGGCGCGTCACCAGGAATCCCAGACGCTTGGCGCGTTCGAACTGTCGGAGGGCGAAGCCTGCCATGCCGGGGACTATTGCTCCGGGGCAGACGCTAGGCGAGCGCCGTCTCGGCGCGCTGCGCCATCGCCAGCAGCGGACGGTCGTGCAGCCGCGGCGCGACGATCTGCAGGCCGACGGGCAGCCCGTCACGACCCGTGCCGCAGGGGATCGAGATGGCCGGCGCGAGGGCCAGATTGAACAGCGGCGTGAAGGCGGCGTGGCCGCGTGGGCCTACCTGCTTGTTCTCGATGATCTTCGGATAGACCTGCTCGACCGGCCAGGAGACGCAGGCGGTCGTCGGCGTCAGCAGGTAGTCGTACTCGGTGAAGAACTGCGCCACCGAGCGGGCGCAGGCGTCGGCAAAACGGAAGGCGGCGACGACGTCGGTGCCGGGGACGGACCGGCCGCGCTCGATCAGGCCCGAGATGTTGTCGCCGAACAGCTCCTTGTCGGCGGCCTGTTGCTCGCCATAGAGCAGGGCGGAGGCCGAACTGTTCACGGCCGCGAAAGAGGTCTCGGACGTATCGCCGGGCCATGTGACATCGGCCTCCTCGATGCGCCAGCCGGCGGCGCGCAGCGTCGCCACGGCGGCGTCGAAGGCTGCCATGACATCGGGGTCGACGGCGACGCCGAGCCCGAGCCTCGGACTCACGGCGATGCGCGGGCTGCTGGGCGGCGGCACGTCGAGCAGCGCCACCGAATGCGGGTCGCGCCGGTCAGGGCCGGCCATCACCTCGAAAGCGACCCTGGCATCCGCGACCGTACGACCCATCGGTGCGGTCACGCCGTAGAGCGGACCGTAGGCGCCTCCGAAGCCGAAGGGAGAGGGAATGGCGCCGGCGGAGGTCTTGAGGCCGACCACACCGCAATGCGAAGCCGGCCGCCGGCCCGAGCCGCCGCCGTCGGTGCCGAGCGCAATCGGCGAGAAACCGGCGGCGAGGGCTGCCGCCGCCCCGCCCGAGGAGCCGCCGGGCGTGAGGGCGGGATTCATCGGGTGGCGCGACGGGCCATAGACTTTGTTCTCGGTGTGCCCCTTGGCCGCCATCTCCGGCGTGTTGGTCATGCCCAGGAAGATGCCGCCGGCGGCCTTGAGGCGCTCGACGGCGACGGCATCGCGGGGCGGCTTGAAGTCCTTGTACAGGAGCGAGCCGTTGGTGACGGTGCGGCCCTGCACCCAGGTCGTGTCCTTGACGGTGTAGGGCACCCCCAGGAGGGCGCCGTCGAAGCCCTGCCTGCGTCTCGCATCGACGGCATCGGCAGAGGCGCGGGCCTCGGCGGGATCGAAGTCGACGATGGCGGTGAGCTGCTCGTTCCGCGCCTCGACGCGGGCGATCGCCATCTCCGCCACGTCGCGGGCCCTGGTCTTTCCCGTCCGCACGGCGGCGGCAATGGCGGCGGCGCCCTGGTCCAGCAACTCGGTCATGTGTTTTTCCTCATTTGCTCACTTCTTAGCATGATAGCGTGCGCCGCCATGACGTTGGAGAGCGACCTCTATGCGCCGGTGAAGGCGCTGCTCGAAGGACAGGATTATGTCGTCAAGGGCGAGGTGCGTGGCTGTGACGTGGTGGCGGTCCGCGGTAGGGAGCCGCCCGTGGTCGTCGAGCTTAAGCGGACCTTCGGGCTCGGCCTGGTCCTGCAGGGCGTCGACCGGCTGGCGCTCACCGATCTGGTCTATCTCGCCGTCGGCCAGTGGCCGAAGCAGATCAAGAACGTGAAGAAGCTTTGCCGCCGCCTGGGACTGGGCTTCATCGTGGTCGGCAACGGCAAGGCCGACGTGGTGCTCGATCCTGCGCCCTATGTCCCGCGCCAGAACAAGCGCAAGGCCGGCCGCATGCTGGGCGAGCATGCTCGCCGGGTCGGCGATCCCAATCTCGGCGGCCAGGCCATGAGGGCGCCGCTTATGACGGCTTACCGCCAGGAAGCGCTGCGCTGTGCCGAACTGCTGGCGGCGAACGGGCCGATGAAGGTGGCGGCGCTGCGCGCCGCGTGCGACGCACCCAAAGCGGCGCAGATTCTGCAACAGGATGTCTATGGCTGGTTCGAGAGGGTGGAACGCGGTGTCTATGCGATCACGCCGAAGGGGCGGGAAGGCCTGGCGCGGTTCGACCGCAAGCCGGCCTGAATGCTGATCGCGCATCTCTCCGATCCGCACGTCCGACCGGACGGTGAACTCTACCAGGGCGTGGTGGACTCGAACGCGCAGTTCGCGGCCGCGATCGCCCATGTCAACGCGCTCGATCCGCGACCCGACCTCGTGTTGCTGACCGGCGACCTGGTAGATCATGGCCGTGCCGACGAGTACGCCATGCTGGCACGGCTGCTGGCGCCGCTCGACCTGCCCGTGCTGGCGATTCCGGGCAACCATGACGAACGCGAGGCCTTCCGGCTCGCATTTGCCGGGCAGACCTGGATGCCGGCGCAGGGACCCATCGACTATGTGGTGGGCGACCGCGGCCCGGTGCGCCTCGTGGCGCTCGACGTCACCTTGCCGGGCCTGCACCACGGCGCGGTGAGCGAAGAGGGTGCGGCCTGGCTCGATCGCATGCTGGCGGCTGAACCATCGCGCCCGACGATCGTGATGATGCACCAGCCGCCGTTCGACACGGGTATTCCCTACATGGACCTCTATTCCTGCCGGGAGGGATCGCGGCTTGCCGCCGTCCTCTCGCGACACCCCCAGGTCGAGCGCCTCCTGTGCGGCCACGTCCACCGCGTCATGCAGCTGCGGTTCGGTGGCACGATGTTGTGCACCGCGCCGTCCACGACGACGACCATCGCGCTGCAGCTTCGGGCCGATGCCACGCCCGCTTCCCACCTGGAGCCGCCGGCGATGCTTCTGCATCACTGGCGGGAGAGAACGGGGCTCGTCACGCACTTCGTCCCGATCGGGACGTTTCCGGGGCCTTACCCGTTCGCATAGCAAGGAGGCGCGCCACAAGCGCGACGCGCCTCGCGGCGGTCTTGGCGGTCTGCCTCAGAAGATCTGGAGGAAGATCATGTAGAGGCTGGCCGACAGCGCGATGGCGCAGGGAAGGGTGAGCACCCAGGCCATCAACAGATTGCGGATCGTGGCCCACTGCAGGCCCGAGCCGTTGGCTGCCATCGTGCCCGCGACACCCGACGACAGGACGTGCGTCGTGGACACCGGCAGCCCGTAGATGTCGGCAGCGGCGATGGTGCTGGCCGCCACCAACTCGGCCGACGCGCCCTGCGCGTAGGTGAGATGGCTCTTGCCGATCTTCTCGCCGACCGTGACGACGATGCGCTTCCATCCGATCATCGTGCCGAGACCGAGGGCGATCGCCACCGCGACCTTGACCCAGATCGGGATGAAGCGCGTCGCCATGTCGAGCTCCTCCTTGTAGGTGTTGAGGGCTGCGACTTCCTGTTGGGTGAGCGCGTTCTCCTTGTCCTTCATCAGAAAGTGGAGCGCTTCCGCCGCGAGGTACATGTCATTGCGGGTGTTGCTGACGGCTTCCGCCGGGATCTTGTCGACCGAGCCATACTTGTCGACCTGGGCGGCGATTTCCTTCACGAGGCCGGAAAGGGAAACGTAGGTACCCTCGTCCATTCTGCGATGGGAAACATAGACCGTGACCGAGGGGCGCGGATCTCCCAGGACACGATAGCCCGCAGCGTGCTTCTCGATCACGGCGGACGCTGCCGCCGAGGCCGCCTGGAACGATTCCATCTGGCTGGGGGCCGGGGTGCGGTTCAATGCGTAGGCCGTGGGCACCGTGCCGATGAGGATCAGCATGATCAGACCCATGCCCTTCTGACCGTCGTTCGAGCCGTGCGCGAAGCTGACGCCCGTGCAGGTCAGGATGAGGATGCCGCGGATCCACCACGGCGGCGGCGCCTTGCCGTGCGGCTCGGCGTATAGCGATCGGCTGCGCACCAGCACCTTCAGCGACAGCAGCACGAGGGCCGCGGCGCAGAAGCCGACCACCGGCGAGAGCAGCAGCGCGTAGCCGATCTCGGTCGCCTTGCTCCAGTCGACCCCCGAGGTGCCGTCCATGCCGCGTGCCAGCGCATTGGCGATGCCGACGCCGATGATCGAGCCGATCAGCGTGTGCGAGCTCGAGGCCGGGAGACCGAGCCACCAGGTCCCGAGATTCCAGATGATCGCGGCGATCAGCAGCGCAAAGACCATGGCGAAGCCGGCGCTGCTGCCGACCTGCAGGATCAACTCGACCGGCAGGAGGGAGACGATGCCGAAGGCGACGGCGCCGGTGGAGGTCAACACGCCCAGGAAGTTGAAGAGTCCCGACCACAGGACGGCGAGCTCTGCCGGCAGCGAGTGGGTGTAGATCACCGTGGCGACCGCGTTGGCGGTGTCGTGGAAGCCGTTCACGAATTCGAAGCCGAGTGCGATCAGCAGCGCCACGAAAAGCAGCAGGAAGGGCAGGAGGGTCGTGATCTTGGTACCCGACGCGTTGACGTCGGAGTAGACGCTGTACACGACGTACAGGAACCCTCCCGTCAGCAGGCCGACGAACAGGATCAGGGAAAGCGGATTGAAGCCCTTGTCGAGATCCGGGCGCGAGCTGGGACCGGCCGGTTCGATCGGCGGTGCCTGCATGGCGACGTTGGTCATGATTCTCCCCCTCAAGAAGCGGGAGCGAACATTGCCGGATTTCTTGACGTGCGCATGACGGTGGGCCCGGCTCTGGACTCGCAGGCGTCAACGCAGATGCAACCGCGGAAGCCTTGAGGCATTATCCTGACCTGATGCGCACCCTCGAGATCGTCCACCGCACTCGCTACGAGTATTCCGAGCCGGTGTCGCTCGGCGACCACCGGCTGATGTTTCGGCCACGCGACAGCCACGATCTACGGCTTCTTCGCACGGGATTGGTGATTGAACCTGCAGCCCAGGTGCGTTGGATCCACGATCCGTTCGGCAATTCGATCGCCATTGCCTCGTTCGAGGGCACGACCCAGGTTCTGGAGCTTGTCAGCACGATCCAGCTCGAGCATTTCGGCGTGCCCCCGGAACTGCCGCCCATCGAGGAATTCGCCCGCACGTTGCCGTTCAGCTACGCGGCGGAAGAGGCGCCCGACCTCGCACGCTACATCGAGCGCTCTTATCCGGACCCAAACTCGATCGTCGGACCCTGGACCAAGCAGTTCATGGAAGGCGAAGGCGGCAACGATACGTTCGAGCTGTTGAAGCGGCTCTGCATGGGCATTCAGCAAAAGCTGAAATACGCAATGCGGTTCGAGATCGGCACGCAAGTGCCGGCCGTCACGCTGGAGAGCGGGGGCGGGACCTGCCGCGACTACGCCCTGCTCATGATCGAATGCTGTCGCTCGCTCGGCCTCGCGTCGCGCTTCATCACCGGGTACCTCTACGATCCCGCGCTCGATACGGCGCCGGGCGAGGCGACGACCCATGCCTATCCCCATGCCTGGATGGAGGTCTACCTGCCGGGCGCGGGATGGGTGGAGTTCGACCCGACCAACGGAATCATCGGAAGCGAGCGTCTGATCCGGGTGGCCGTCGGCCGGGACCCCGAGCAGGCCATGCCGATCAAGGGGACGTTCACCGGATCCTCCGAGGTTACGGTCAATGCCTCGGTCGAAGTCCAGGTCCACACACTTACCCCCGCGCCCGTCGCCGATGCGGCGGTTCCCCTGGAACCGGTTTCGTCGCCGGTTCCGTTGCCGCCGCCGGAGCGGGTAGCCCCGGCCTCTCAGACCCCACCTTCCCAAGCCCTTTGACATCCTGGAATTACAGCGCTTGAGTGCAAAAAGGCGCTGTGGCACATCTCGGCGATTCTGGGGGGTGGCTTCTGGGCGTCTCGATCAATGGGCTGGTGCGTGGCATGCTCGGCCTTGGCGGGCTTCTTCTCGTCTGGTTCGCATGGCCGGTGATGAAGAGCGCGTGGCAGGCGCAGCAGGCCGACGGCGCAACAACGGCGCTTCGCCTCAACTACAAGTTACCCCTTGACGCATTGCTGAATGCCATCGACAGGCTCGACCGAGCCGTCGACCTGGATCCGACGGCCAGTCGTTACTTCCAACGATCCGAGCTGCTGGTCGGCGCGGCCCTGTCGCCGAATTTCTCACCTGCTGCCGAGCAGCGTACCGAATGGCTGAAGCGCGCGGAGGACGACCTCCGCGCCGGCCTGGGTCACGACCCCGCCAAGGGAGTTCAGTGGCTGCGGCTCTCGTCCGTCCGGTTGGCGCTTGGTGGACCCTCCCAGAGTTCCATTGCGCCTCTGCTGATGTCGATCGATACCGCGCCCATGCTTCTGCCGCTGTGGCCGGCGCGGTTGCGGCTGATCCTCGACAATTGGCAGGCGCTGACGACCGCCCAGCGCGAGACGGTCTCCCTCTATGTCGCGCGGACCTGGCAGCTTTCATCCAGCCGCGACTGGTTCGCCGACGCCATCCGTTCCCCGGTTGACGAGCTGTTCATCCGCTATTTCGTGCGCAACGAGCCAGGTGCCCAGGACGAGCTCACCCGTCTCTTGACGGAGCGCCGGAAGAGGAAGCCATGACGGAATGGACCGAGAAGGGCCACGAACCGGGCGTGGTCGTCCTTCGCGACTGGCGGTGGTTCGTCCGGCGCGCGATCGACAAGACCGTGGTCTTCGTTTTCTTCGCCGTGGTCGTGCTCGCCGCATTGCCCATGGGCGGCAATCGAGACTGGGCGTGGGCTCCGCTTTGCGTGATGCTCGGCCTCATCGCGATTCCCGTTTCGCTGGGTGTCGGCGCCCGCGGGGGGCATGCCGTGGGGGCGTTCGAGCGTCTGCCGTTGCTGGTGCTGACCGGCTGCTGGCTTTTCTTTGCGGCGTTCGCGCTGTGGCAGATGACGACATGGACGCCGCTCACCGCCGATGCCTGGCTGTTCACCCGTGCCGCCGAGATCCTGGGCAGTGCCCATGCGCCGATACCGGCAATTGCCGCCGACGCGGCCCGAAATTCGCTTCTGAAATGCCTGGCCTGCGCGCTGATCTTCCTGATGGCGCGAGCGCTCTGCCGCGACCGCGACAATGCGCGGTGGCTTCTCATCGCGCTCGTCGCCAGCGGCGTGCTGGTCGTGAGCTATGGCATCGCGATGCAGATGTCGACGAACTCCTGCTATCTCGGCGGCTACCTGCGCAAGCAGTTCGAACTCACCCTCAGCGACCGCTGCCTGATGGGCGGGACCTTCGTGAACAGCAACTCGTTCGCCTGCTACATGGGCATGTGCGTTGTCGCAGCCCTCGCGCTGGTTTTCAGCAGTCACCGCATGAAGGTCAAGGTTCCCTACGGGTACGAGGAAGAGGAGGATTTCCGCCTCATAGACTGGTTCACCGGCCTGCGCGTCGTCCTGCTTGCCCTCTCCCTGTTGATGCTGGGGGGAATGCTGATGTCGGCATCTCGCGCAGGTTTTGGCGCTTCGATGGCCGGGATGTTTTTCCTCGGGCTGCTTCTCTTGCGAGGCAGCGGGCGGTCGCGCCCGCAGCTCGGTCGCATGTTCTTTGTCGGGCTTGCGGTCTTTCTCGTGGTCGGCACCATTGCCGGCAGTGGCCTGCTTACCAAGTTCGCCGTCTCGGCCGACGATTCATCGCGCCTTAGAATCTGGTCGGCCGCATTGCAGGCGATTGCGTTGTCACCCTGGCTGGGTTGGGGACTGGGCGGTTTCGGCGACGTCTTTGCCCTCCTGCAGCCCTCCAACAGCCTGCAGCCCAATGATATCGCCCACTCGACGCCCCTGGAGACGGTGGTCGAACTCGGCGTGCTCGCGGCAATCCCCGCATTGGTCGTGGTGGCTTTGCCCTGGGCGGTCTCCCTGCGCGGTGCCCTGACGCGCAGACCAGCGTATCGCTATCTGCCTGCCGGGGCTTTTGCGGTGGCCGCCATTGCGATCCTTCATTCGCTGATCGACTTCAGCCTGCAGATACCAGCCATCGGCTTCGTGACGGCAGCCCTGCTCGGCATGGGCTGGGCGCAGTCGTTCAGTCGCAGGGAAAGGGCGGAGCGGAGCTTTACGCCGCCGGTATGATCGCGATATAATCATTCTGGGTGCAAGTATGTCGAAGCGGCATACGCCGGAGTGGGAAGTCCGGCTGAGGAAGCGCAGCGTATGAGCGTAGAGACGTTCGGCCGGGTCCTGCGGGAAGGGTCGGTAATTCCACTTGGGGAGAGGGTGTGCGGAGAGCCATAACGGCCGAAGCAGAGGTGTCAGCCGAGGAACAACGGACGACCAGCACGCCGCGCATGCGGTCGGCGCCCCAGCGCTTCATCGAGAGCTGGGTCGATGCCCTTCTGGGCTTCCTGTTCTGCGTCGTGCTGCCGATTCCGCTTTATGCGATTGACGAGCCGTTCGTCGGCCCGTTCGACGCGTCCGAACTCACCATTGTCACCACCGCCGTCGCCTACGCGATCGTCTGGTATTGCGGCCGTCGGCTGGACGCATTTCCGGGGGCCGGGCTCAATGTGGCGCAGGTCGCTCCGGTGGCGGTGATCACCTACGCCCTGATTGCCGCCATTCTTCTCCTGCTGCGCCTGGATTATTCGCGCGTCCAGCTTTTCGGGAGCGGATTTCTCACCGTGCTCTGGATGGTGGTGATCGCACAGCTGCGCGGGCGCTATCTCGTGCGCAATTACGCCGTGACACCTCATTCAGCGATTGCCTCACTGCCGCGGCTTCCGACCTGCCGGTGGCTCGATTTCGACGATGTGCGGCAGCGGGGCCTGACGGTCGATGCAATCGTGGCCGATCTGAGCAGCGATCTCGCAGAGGGCCGGCTCGCAGCCCTCGCCGACGCGGCCATCGCAGGCGTGCCGGTGCTCGACCGTCGGTATGTCGTGGAGAACATGACCGGCCGCACGCCGCTCAGCGGCCTGTCGCCCAACGAGTTCGGATCGCTGCTGCCGTCGCGACAGTATCTCGTCGTCCGGCGCGCGCTCGAATGGGGCCTGACCGTGCTTTTCCTGCCGCTGCTGATTCCGATCCTCGCCGTCGTCGCGCTGATCGTCCGGCTGGACAGTCCCGGACCGGTGTTCTTCCTGCAGACCCGCATCGGCCGCCGCGGTCGCGCCTTCCGCATGATCAAGTTCCGCACGATGTTCGTCGGGGTACCGGGTCCCAGCTTCACGACTTCGTCCGATCCCCGCATCACGCGAAGCGGCCGCTTTCTGAGGCGCTGCCGGCTCGACGAGCTGCCGCAGCTCTTCAACATCCTGAAGGGAGACATGAGCTGGGTCGGTCCCAGGCCCGAGGCGGCCTCACTCGAGAAGAGCTATGTCCGCGACATCGAACACTTCGCTCTGCGCGGCATCGTGCGACCGGGGGTCACCGGGTGGGCGCAGATCAACCAGGGCTACGCCCACGAAGCCGACGCGATGCGCTCCAAGCTCGAGTATGATCTCTACTACCTGAAGCACTGCTCTCTGTGGCTCGACATGGTGATTGTCCTCAGGACCTTCGCGGTGGTGTTCCGCGGCACCGGCGCGCGCTAGACTCGGCGCAAATCATGTGCGGCATAGCAGGCATCCACGCCTATCTCGACGTTGCGCCCCGGGTCGAGCGCGGCGAGCTGGTTCGCATGAACGAGCGCATGGTCGCGCGCGGACCGGACGGAAGCGGCCTCTGGGTGACCGAGGACGGCCGCACCGGCTTCGGGCACCTCCGGCTCGCCATCATCGACCTGTCCGAAGGCGGCGCGCAGCCCATGCATGCGAGCAATGGACGCCTGACGATCACGTTCAACGGCGAGATCTACAATTATCGCGAATTGCGCGCGGAGCTTCAGACCAGGGGCCACACCTTCAGGAGCGGATCGGATACCGAGGTCCTGCTGCAGCTTTATGCGGAATACGGCGCCGCCATGGTCAGCCGGCTGCGCGGCATGTTCGCCTTCGGCCTGTGGGACGCGGACAGGCGGACGCTGCTGCTGGCGCGCGATCCGCTCGGCATCAAGCCGCTCTACTGGGCGGACGACGGCTGGACGGTGCGCTTCGCCTCGCAGGCCAAGGCGCTGCTGGCGGGCGGCGCGGTGTCGCGCGATCCCGATCCTGCCGGGATCGTGGGATTCCATCTCTTCGGCAGCGTGCCCGAGCCATTCACCGTCTGGCGCAGCATCCAGTCGCTGCCGGCTGGGACGACGCTCACCGTCGATGCCACCGGACCCGGCATTCCACAGCGCTACTACGACGTGGCGGCGGCCCTGTCGGAGCGGGCGGCCCCATCCGCAGTTCCGGATGCTTCCCGTGCACGCGTCGCCGAGGCTGTCCGCGACTCCGTTCGCCATCATCTCGTGGCCGATGTTCCGGTCGCAGTGTTCCTCTCCGCAGGAATAGATTCCGGCGCCTTGCTGGGAACGATGGCCGGGCTGGGCGTTCGCGACGTCACCGCGGTGACGCTGCGCTTCGAGGAATTCGAGGGCATGGCGCTCGACGAGGCGCCGCTGGCTGCCGAAGTCGCGGCGCGCTACGGCGCGCGTCACATCGTGCGCACCGTCGATCGCGCCGAGTTCGAACGCGACTTGCCGGCGATGATGGATGCGATGGACCTGCCGACGATCGACGGCATCAACACCTGGTTCGTCGCCAAGGCCGCGCGCGAGGCGGGCATCAAGGTGGCGTTGAGCGGGCTCGGCGCCGACGAGTGCTTCGGCGGCTATCCGTCCTTCACGGATGTGCCGCGCAGCGTGCACTGGCTGCGGCCGGTGTCCTGGCTGCCCGGACTGGGGGCATTGGCGCGATGGGGCCTGTCGAGCGCCATCGCCGCCGGGCTTCGCCTGCATCCCAAGACGGCGGGGGTGCTGCAGTATGGCGGCACCTGGGCCGGCGCCTATCTGCTGCGGAGAGGCGTCTATATGCCATGGGAACTCGAGGACATGCTCGACCCGACGCTGGTCCAGGACGGGCTGCGTCGCCTGGCGCCCCTCAGCCGGATCGCCGCCGCCCTCCGGACCGGCGGGTCGCTCGGGGACTTCGACCGCGTGGCGGCGCTGGAGACATCGCTCTACATGCGCAACCAGCTGCTGCGCGATGCCGACTGGGCGGGCATGGCGCACGGAGTGGAGATCCGGGTGCCGTTCGTCGACCCGTTCTTCCTCGCGACGCTTCCGCCCGGCCCTGTTCTTGCCGCCATGAATGCCAAGGACGCGATCGCAGAGGTGCCGGACCCGCCGCTGCCGGACAGTGTCCGTCACCGGCGCAAGACCGGCTTCTCGACACCGCACGGGCGCTGGCTGCAGGACGCGGCCGGCGCACCCCGGCCGCCGGGGATCGACCTCTCCGCGGCGTCCCGGGCCTGGGCACTCAATGTCTGGCGCGCCGGCTGGACCGGTCCGGTGGCGGCCTAAGCGACGCAATGGGAGCTCGCATCCTCGCTCTTGTCAGCGACTGTTACGGCGCGCGCGGCGGCATCGCGCGCTACAATCAGGATCTGTTCGATGCGCTGGCCGACGGCAGCACGGAAATCCTGATCCTGCCGCGCCATGGCGATGCCAGCGGGATGGTGCTCCCTCCCGGCGTGCGCCAGACTTCGCCGATCTTCGGCCGACTGCGCTTCTCGCTGGCGGCGATCGTCGCAGCGTGGCGTTTCCGGCCCATCGACACCGTATTCTGCGGTCACGTCTTCATGGCGCCCCTGGGCTTCCTGATCGCCCGGCTGCACGGCGCGCGCTACTGGGTCCAGGCCCACGGCACCGACGTCTGGCAGAACCGCCGCGGCCTCGTGCGGTGGTTTTTGCGAAATGCCGACCTGGTCAGCACGGTCAGCCGCGAGACACGCCGCATCCTGCTCGCCTGGGTCGACCTGCCGCCGGAGCGCGTGCGTGTCCTGCCCGACACGGTGCAGGATGTCTTCACGCCAGGGCCCCCGTCGGCGGCGCTGCGCGAGCGTCTGAAGCTCGGCGCAGGGCCCATCCTCCTCACAGTCGGGCGGCTCGCCTCGAATGAGCGCTACAAGGGGCACGAGCCGGTATTCTCCGTCCTGCCGGGATTGCGCAGGAAATACCCCGATCTCGTCCATGTCGTGGCAGGGGACGGCGATGACAGGCAGCGTCTCGAAGCGGTCGCTGCCGAGCGGGCGCCCGGCGCCGTGCGCTTCCTGGGTTTCGTGCCCGACGCGGAGCTCCCGGATCTCTACCGATTGGCCGACCTTTACGTGATGCCAAGCACGGAGGAGGGCTTTGGAATCGTCTATCTCGAGGCGGCGGCCTGCGGTTTGCGGGTTATCGGCGGCAAGGGCGGCGGCACGGCCGACGCCATTCCCGACGAGCGTGTCGGGGTGATCGTCGATCCGGCCGACCGCGCCGCGCTGGCCGAGGCGATCGAGCAGCAGTTGGCGCAAGGCAGGGCCGATCCGGCGGCCGTCGAACCCTATCGGCGATCGCATTTTGTCGCCGCCGCACGGGCACTCTATGCTCGCCTAGCAGCCCAGCCGCGTCGTATGAGTGCCGGCCTATGACATCCAGTGATCGCCCTTCGCAGCGGCTCATCCTCGAGGCCGGACGTGCCGATCGCCAGTATTGGGGCGACTTATGGCGTTACCGGGAGCTCTTCTTCATCCTTGCCTGGCGCGATGTCGCGGTGCGCTACAAGCAGACGGTGATCGGCCTGGCCTGGGCCTTCGTCCGGCCGTTCGTGACCATGGTCGTCTTCACCGTCGTGTTCGGCAAGCTCGCCAGGCTGCCGACCGAAGGCGACGCGCCCTATGCGGTTCTGGTCTTCGCGGGTCTGCTGCCCTGGACGCTCGCTTCATCGATCCTGAGCGACGCTTCGAACAGCGTCATCACGAACTCGCAGCTCGTCAGCAAGGTCTACTTCCCCCGCATCATCATTCCCTTCGCCACCGTGATGGTGGGTCTCATCGACTTCGGGGTGAGCCTGCTCATCCTGGTCGGTGTCATGGCGTGGTACGGTGTCGTGCCGGACTGGCACATCCTGCTGCTGCCGGTCTTCGTCGTGCTGGCCTTGCTGGTGGCCATCGGTCCGGCGCTGTGGGCGGCCGCGATGATCGTCAAGTATCGTGACTTCCGTTTCATCATCCCGTTCGTCGTTCAGGTCGGCCTCTATGCCTCCCCGGTCGGATTTTCGACCAAGGTCGTACCGCCTGAATGGCAGCTCCTCTACAGCGTGAACCCGATGGTGGGCGTGATCGATGGCTTTCGCTGGGCCATCCTGGGCGGCGACAGTCCGCTCTACCTGCCGGGATTCGCCGTCAGCATGCTTGTTGCCGCCGGCATGCTGTGGCTGGGCGTCCACACGTTCCGCCGTACCGAGCGCGGCTTCGCGGACCTGATCTGAGCATGTCCGATGTCGTCATCCGTGCCGAGAAACTCGGCAAGAAGTTCATCATCGGGCACCAGATCGAGTACTCCGGTATCCTCGGCGAAGCGCTGGTGCGCAGTGCTCGCGGCATGTTGCGCCGTGGCGCCGACATGCTGCGCGGCCGCGCCGTCGTCGCGGGCGACGAGATCGAGGAGTTCTGGGCGCTGCGTGACGTGGATTTCGAGGTCAGGCGCGGGGAGGTGGTCAGCATCATCGGCCACAACGGGGCAGGCAAGACGACCCTGCTCAAGATCCTGTCGCGCATCCTCGAGCCGACGCTGGGCAGGGTCGAGCTGAGCGGCCGCGTCGCCAGCCTGCTCGAGGTGGGTACCGGTTTCCATCAGGAGTTGACGGGCCGCGAGAACATCTTCCTGAACGGCGCCATCCTCGGCATGACGCGCCAGGAAGTGCTGGCGCGGTTCGACGAGATCGTCGATTTCTCCGGCGTCGAGAAGTTCATCGACACGCCGGTCAAGCGCTACTCGGTCGGCATGTATGCGCGGCTGGCCTTTTCGGTGGCAGCCCATCTCGAGACCGAAATCCTGTTCGTCGACGAGGTGCTGGCGGTCGGCGATTCGGAATTCCAGAAGCGCTGCCTCGACCGGATGTCGGCGGTCGCGAGTGCCGGACGGACGGTGCTGTTCGTCAGCCATAATCTTGCAGCCGTGGCGGCGCTCACTCGGCGCGGCATCGTGCTCAAGGGCGGCCGGCTGATCTTCGATGGACCGATCGAGGCCGCAATCGCCCAGTACTCGGCGTCGCTCAGCAAAGGGAAGGTGGCGCGGGACTGGGGACGCGGCCATCATTCGGCGATCATCTCTGCCGACCTGCTCGACACGCAGGGCCAGCCCACGGACATCTACGAGCCGGGAACACCGTTCAATCTCCAAGTCGAGGTCGAGACGACGAGCATGCCCGGTCTGGGACTCGAGCTGCAGCTCCGCGACGCCAACAACCTGCCTGTCGGTTTCTACTCGTCCAGCATCTTCTCGCAGACCCCGCTGCCGAGCCGGGGCCGCCACGTCTGCACGCTGAGCCTCCAGCCGCTTTTTCTTGCGTCGGGCGATTACAGTTTCGATATCTCCACCAACTCGCTCACCATCGTCGTCGATCACGGCGTCGCAAACGCAATCCCGTTTCGGGTCGCAGCCTCGAGCCCGGGCGGCATCGCTTACGATTTCAAGCAAAGCCTGGGCAACGGGGTCATCGCCATGCAGCTCGCGTCGCCGTTGCGCATCGACTCCAAGGCGACGGAGCCGGCCTGACCGCCGAGCCATGCGCCGCACGGTTTGCATCGTCAGTCCCGGAAATCTCGCGTCCAATCCGCGGATATTGAAGGAAGCGGACGCGCTGCACGGCGCTGGCTATGACGTCACGGTGATCGTCTGCGACTACAACGAAACGCTGCGCCAGGCCGATGACGAGATCGAGGCGGCGGCCCCGTGGAAGGTGATGCGGGTGCCGCGCGCGCGGGACGAGGGGATTGTCGCACGCATGGCCGCGGCGCTGGCGCAGGCGCTTTCGGCCGTGGGTATCGCGGTCCCTGTCGGCGTGGCGGCGCGCAGCGCCCGCGCACCGGTTGCGGCACTGATGCGGCGTTGCTCCGAGGTGCCGGCCGATCTCTACATTGCGCATTATGTGGCGGCCCTGCCGGCCGCGGCCGCGGCGGCTCGACGTCACGGCGCTCTCCTCGGGTTCGACGCCGAAGACTTCCACTCGGGCGAGGGCACCGGGGCGCCGGGCGACGCGTTCCGGATGAAGATGATCGGGATCGTGGAGCAGGCCGTCCTGCCGTCTTGTTCGCACATGACCGCCGCCGCTCCCTTGATCGGCAAGGCCTATGCGGCGCGCTACGGCCTGGCCGAGCCGGTCTCGGTGCTGAACGTTTTCCCGCTGTCGATGGCGCCGCCCCGGCCGAGGCCCGCTCGGACCCAGGAAGGGACGCCGACGGTGCGGGCCTACTGGTTCTCCCAGACGATCGGCCTCGATCGCGGCCTGCAGGCGTTCATCCAGGCGATGGCCCGCACGGAAGCGCGTGTGACGCTCGACATCCGGGGCAGCAATCGGTGGGGCCATGGCAATGCGCTGCTGGCACTTGCCCATTCGCTCGGCCTGGCCGACAGAGTGAGACTGCTGCCGATGGCGCCTCCGGGCGAGATGGTCCGGCTGGCCGCCGACTACGATGTCGGCCTGTCGCTGGAGACCGAGGTCAGCGAAAATCGCCGCATCTGCCTCACCAACAAGATCTTCACCTACCTGCTGGCCGGTGTTCCCGTCGTCATGAGCAACACGCCCGCTCAGAAGCTGTTGGCAACCGATCTCGGCACGGCTGCCCGGCTGTGCGACCTGACCGATCCGGCGGGGCTGGCTGCGATGCTCGACGCGCTTGCTTCGCCGGCCGTCCTCGCCGAGGCTTCGGTGACCGCGTGGCGTCTCGGCCATGAACGCTACAACTGGGAGAGGGAGCAGGACGTGCTGCTGCAATCGGTGGCGGCCGCCCTCGCGCGACGGGAGACGGTACGCTGATGCGGGTCCTGCTGACAGCCGATCCGGAGATCGAAGTCCCGCCGCTTCTCTATGGCGGGATCGAGCGCATCGTGGATGTGCTGGTCCGCCGGCTGCGGGCCGCGGGCCACACGGTTGGACTGGTGGCGCGACCGGGTTCCGGGTGCCCCAACGACGCGTTCTTTCCCTGGCCGGGGCTAAGCTCTCTGTCCCGACGCGATACCGTACTCAACACGCTCGCCCTCGCCCGGGCAGTGCGGGCCTTCGGGCCGGATGTCGTGCACAGCTTCTCGCGCATCGCCTACCTGCTGCCTCACTTGCGCGGTCGCATTCCGCTCATCATGTCCTTCCAGCGCGAGCCGACGCACCGGACCGTCGGGCTCGCCGTCCGGCTGGCCGCACCCGGGCGCCTCACCTTCACAGGGTGCAGCGACTACATTGCGCGCCGTGGCCGGCCGGCGGGCGGCGAATGGCACGGTATTCCCAACTTCGCGGACACCGAAGGTCTGACGCTCGGAAGTCCGTCGGTGCCGGACGACGCGCCGCTGGTCTTCCTGAGCCGCGTCGAGGAGATCAAGGGCGCACATTGGGCGATCGAGATCGCGCGACGCACCGGCCGCCGGCTGATCATCGCCGGCAACCATTCCGACCGGGACGATCCGGAGGGCCGGTTCTGGCGGGAGAAGATCGCGCCACAGATCGGCAAGGGCGGCGTCGAGTATGTCGGGCCGGTCGACGACGTGCAGAAGAACGTCCTGCTGGGCGGTGCGCGGGCCATGGTCGTGCCGATCCAGTGGGATGAGCCTTTCGGCATCGTGTTCGCCGAATCGCTGGCCTGCGGCGCCCCGGTCGTTTCGTGTCCGCGCGGCGCGCTGCCGGAGATCGTGCGGCCGGGCGTCGACGGATTCCTGATCAACTCAATCGAGGAGGGTTGCGAAGCGGTGGAGCGCGTGGGCGCGCTCGACCGCGCGGCGTGTCGTCGCCGAGCGGTCGATCACTTCTCTGCTAACGCCGTGGTGGTGCGCTACACCGACCTCTACTCGAAGGTTCGCGCCCGTCTGGCGCGGCCATGAACCGTTTCCCTTGAAGCGCCGTCTCGCCCTGGTCAGCGGACACTTCCCGCCGAGCAACCTCGTGGGCGCCCAGAGGGCGCGCCTGTGGTCGCGTTATCTGCCCGAGTTCGGCTGGGATCCGATCGTCGTCACCGGTGACCCGGCGGAATACGAGGAGCGCCCCGATCCGGACCTCGAGCGGCTGGTGGCGCCGGATCTCAAGGTCGTCCATGCGAGGACTCTGTCGACGCGTGCCGTGCGGCTGGTCGGCGATATCGGCATTCGTTCCTTCTGGGGCTGCTATCGTGCCCTGGCGAGGATGGCGAAGGCCCGCGAGATCGACTTCGTGATGGTGACGATCCCCTCCAATTTTCTCGCGCCGGTCGGGCGCCTCCTGCATCTCCGCCATGGCCTGCCGTTCGGCATCGATTATCAGGATCCCTGGGTCAACCGCTGGACCGGAAAGGAGAAGCCGTTCAGTCGCGCCTGGGCCTCGAACAGGCTCGCCGAAATCCTCGAACCCTGGTCGGTGCGCGACGCCGCGCTGATCACCGGCATGGCGCCGGGCTATGTTTCCGGCATGCTGGAGCGCAATCCCAAGGTCGCGGCGCAATCGGAGCTGGCCTATATGCCGATGGGTGCGGCGCCGGAGGACTACGCGCTGGTACGAGATCTGGGGCGGGCACCGTTCCTGTTCGATCCTGCGGACGGCCGCTTCCACATGATCTATGCCGGCGCACTGCTCCCCGCCGGTTTCGTCGTGCTCGACAGGTTCCTGGCGGGCTTGCGCACCCTGCGCGAGCGGGCGCCGCAGGTGGCCGCGAGACTTGCCGTGCATTTTGTCGGAACCGGCAGTTCGCCCGACGATCCGCAGGGCCATCGCGTGCGGCCGCGTGCGCACGCGGCCGGCGTCGACGAGATGGTGGACGAGCATCCTCATCGCATCGGCTATGTCGACACATTGAACCACCTCATGCACAGCAGCGCCGTGCTGGTGCTGGGCTCGACCGAGCCCCACTACACGCCGTCGAAGGTCTTCCAGGCGATGCTGTCGGAGCGGCCGGTCTTCGCCATGCTCCACCGCGACAGCACGGCGGTCGCGATGATCCGCTCAGCCCATGCCGGCGAGGTCCTGACCCTGGCCGAGGGTGAGCTGCCGTCAGCCGATTCCGTGGCGACCTCGCTTCGGGGCTTCATCGAGCGGCCCGCCTATGAGGCGGCCTCCGTGGACCACAGCGTCTTCGAAGGCTATTCGGCGCGGGAATCGACGCGCCTGTTTGCCGAGGCGCTTGACCGGGCCTGCGCGCGAAGCGTGCGCCCATGAGGCGACGCATCGGCTTCCTGGTCAGCCATCCGATCCAGTACTATACGCCGCTCTTCCGCGAGCTTGCGGGGCGCTGCGATCTCACCGTTTTCTTCGCGCATCGGCAGGACGCTGCGGGGCAGGGGCAGGCGGGTTACGGTGTCGCCTTCGATTGGGACGTCGATCTCCTGTCCGGCTATGAGAGCCGGTTCCTGACGAATGTGGCCCGTGTGCCGTCGACCCAGTCCTTCGCCGGCTGCAACACGCCCGAGATCGCCGACCTGATCTCGGAGAGCCGCTTCGATGCCTTCGTGGTGCCGGGCTGGTCCCTTCGATCCTATTGGCAGGCGGTGAGGGCGTGCCGGCGCGCGCGCGTGCCCGTCATGGTCCGAGGCGATTCTCAGCTTGCGGGGCAGCGCGGAGGGGCGGCCCGGCGTCTGAAGGGCGTGGTGTTCCCGCATATGCTGAAGCAGTTCGACGCCTGCCTGTATGTCGGCCGGCGCAACCGCGAATACCTCGAACACTATGGAGTAGCGGCCGACCGGATGTTTTTCTCGCCCCACTGCATCGATAACGTTGCCTTCAAGCGTGGAAGCGACGATGCGCGGGCGGCCGGCGGCCAGGGCGAGCCGGGCGGACGCCGGCGCGTGCTGTTCGTCGGCCGGCTGGTGGAAAGCAAGCGTCCGCTCGACGTGGTGCAGGCCGTCTCCAGGCTCGTCTCGGCGGGGATGCCCCTCGAACTCGTCGTTGCGGGGGCCGGCGATCTCGCGGGCCGGATGGAAGAGGCTGCCCGCGCCGGCGGCCTGGACGCGCGGTTCCTGGGCTTCGTCAACCAGAGCGGGCTGCCGGCCGTGTATGCCTCGTCCGACGTGGTCGTGCTTCCGTCGACCGCGGTCGAGACCTGGGGCCTCGTGGTCAACGAGGCCATGGCCTGCGGCGTCCCCGCCGTCGTGTCCGATGCCGTCGGCTGCGGGCCCGACCTGATCGAACCGGGGGTCACCGGCGCCGTGGCGCCGCTCGACGATGTGCCGGCGCTGGCCACGGCGATCGCATCGGTTCTCGCGCTCGACACTGGCGGGGTGCGCCGCGCGCTGGCTGAGCGCATGGAACTCTATTCGCCGGCGCGGGCCGCCGAAGGCCTGCTCGAGGCAGCCCGTGCCCTTGCCTCCGCGAACCGGCTAAGGTGATGGCGTGAGCGACATATCCGTCGTCATTCCCACGTTCAATCGCCTGTGGGCCCTGCCGCAGGCCGTCGAATCGTGCCGGTCCGCCAGCGGGAACGTGGAGATCGTCGTGGTCGACGACGGCAGCACGGACGGAACCTGGGACTGGCTGCAGGGCCAGCACGACATCGTTGCCATCCGCACCGACAACTGGGGCAAGGACTGGGCGGTCGAGACGGCGCTCCAGGCGGCGCGCGGCGACTATGTGCGCTTCCTCGATTCGGACGACTGGCTTTGCGAGGATGCCAATGAATGCCAGCTGGCGCTCGCCCGCGAGAGCGGTGCCGACCTCGTCGTTGCAGGCTACGAAGACTATGATGAGGCAAGCGGAGAGCGGCGGGTCAACGCCTGGGACGACTGCGACGACTTCATCGCCCAGCAGCTGGGCGAGGGCTGGTCATCGCACTATTCGGCCTTCCTGTTCCGCCGCGACCTGATCCGCGGCATCCCGCACCGCCAGGATTTCGCGTTGCGCGACGATCGCCTGTTCATCCTCGAGGTCGCCATGCGCCAGCCGCGGCTGGCCATCTACCGCGAGCCGGCCTTCGTGCACCGCCGCCATGCCGGCGAGCGACTGCAGCACAGTGCGGGGTTCCAGCGCGATCTCGGCTTCTGGACTCACATCTCGATCTACCGCAAGACGCTCGGAATGCTCGAAGGGCGGGGTGAACTCACCTTGCGCCGCAAGCGCGCCGCCTTCCGCATGCTGTGGCCCAACGTGAGAGCGTTCGCGCGGGCCTATCCACGGGAGGCGGCGGAGGTCGTGGACTGGATCTACCGGCTCGATCCGGAGTTCGTTCCGCCGGTGCGCCCGGCCCTGGCCCTCGCCTACAAGGTGCTTGGCTTTGCCACCACGGAGCGGTTGCTGCGGCTCAGGACGCTGCAGCAATGACTTTTGCGGCAGTCGGCGCGCCGGGTGCAGCAGGCGAGGCCAAGCGGCTTCGCATCGTCCATTGTGTCGGCTTCTATTTTCCCGACTCGACCGGCGGCACCGAGGTCTATGTGCGCGACCTCGTTTCGGCGCTGTCGCGGCATTCGATGGAGGGCACGATCATCGCGGCGACCGACGGCGCCTATGATCGATATTCGTGGAACGGAGTGGAGGTGGTCCGCTATCCGATCGACGCGCCGGAGGTTCAACGCGTCCGCGACAAGGACGTGCTCAAGCGGCGAACCATGTTCCAGGAGATCGTGGAGACCGCGAAGCCGGACTTGTTCCACCTGCATTCCTGGACGAGCGGCGCGGGCCTGCGCCACCTCCGGCAAGTGGCGCGGATGGATATTCCCAGTGTCGTCACGATGCACGTCCCGTCGCCGATCTGCATGCGCGGCACCATGCTGCTCAACGACGAACGCCCGTGCGACGGCCGTATAGACGACCGCCGGTGCGCCCGGTGCTGGGCGCTCGACCGCGGCCTGCCGGCGCCGGCAGCCCTTCTCCTGTCGCAGCTGCCGCGATGGGATGTCACCGACAGTGCGATCTCGCGCCTCTCGCAGCGCGCGGCCACGCTGCTCTCGGCGCGGGCGGCCGCCGCCACGAAGGCGCGGCAGCTGCGCTCGATGGCCACGCTCAGCGAGCGCATCGTGGCGCCCAGCGAATGGGTGCGGGCCGCGCTGGCGGCGAATGCGATTCCACTCGAGAAGGTCGTGGTGTCGGGGCAGTCGGCCAGTGCGGAGTTTTCGGTGCGCAAGCCGCGGCCGTTGCAGGGCGTCGACCGCCGGGAGATCGTGATCGGATTCCTCGGCCGGCTCGAGCGCTACAAGGGCGCCGACATGCTGGTCCGTGCGCTTGCCGAGCTGCCCCACGACCTGCCCGTGCAGCTGCGCATCGCCGGCGTCGGTCAGGACGCCCGCTTTGCCCGTCGAATGGAGGAGGCGGCCCGGAAGGATTCGCGCATTCAGCTGGTGGGACTGGTCGAGCACGAGAAAGTGCCGGAGTTCCTGGCGGACATCGACGTGCTTGCGGTGCCGTCGCGCTATATGGAGACCGGGCCGATCGTCGTGCAGGAGGCGCGCGCGCTCGGCATCCCCGTGATGGGCGCCGACCTCGGCGGCATTTCCGAGCGCGTCCATCATGGTGTCGACGGATGGCTGTTGCCGTTCGACGACCCCAAGCCGTGGGCCGAAGCGATCCGGGTCGCCGCCACCGATCGTGCCGAGGTGGCGCGGCTTTCGAACAACATGCATCGCACGCGCTCGATCGACGATGTGGCGCTGGACATGGCGAAGCTCTATCGCGAGATCATGGCGGGTCGGCCGCAGGCCGGCAGGGCGTGGTCCTAGTGCCGCCGCGCGCGCCCCTCAATCTCTTCTACGAAGAGCCGGATTCCGATCGGTGGGCACCCTTCGACCGCTATCCGCGGCGCATGGTGCGCTGGGCGCTGCGTGGTCCGAAACAGCCGGGCGGGACGATGCGTGTGTACCTGAACCTGTGCGCAGGCCTGGACCGCCTGAACGTGCCGTACCGCGTCAACGACTATGGCCACATCCGCGAGAATCCGCACGAGCTGGCCTGCGTGGTCGGCCAGCCACACGTGCTGGCGAAGATCCCGCAGGAAACCCCGATCCTGTTCGGCACGTCGATCTACAATCATCCGAGCGACGATCCAGACCTGCTGCGCCGCCGCAGGATCCGCCGCGTCCTCGTCCCGAGCCCATGGGTCGAGCGGATGTTCTCGGCCGTCTGGCCGGGCTGTATCAGCGTCTGGCCCGCCGGCATCGACACCGACCGCTGGTCTCCGTCGAGGCGCGCGAACAAGGACGTCGATGTCCTGATCTACGACAAGGTGGTCCGCCAGCGCAGCCGCTACATGCGCGCCATTGTCGAGCCGCTGATGAATGAGCTGCGGCAGCGGCGCCTCACCGTGCAGATGCTGCGATACGGCTTCTATCGCGAGGAACGGCTGCACGACCTCAGCCGGCGCACGCGGGCCATGATCTATCTCAGCCATCACGAGACCCAGGGCCTCGCCGCGCAGCAGATGCTGGCGTCCGACGTTCCGCTCCTGGCCTGGGACCAGGGCGGGCTGTGGAAGGATCCGAAGTATGCGCCGCATCTGGTGCGATTCGGGCCGGTGACCTCAGTGCCGTACTGGGACGAACGGTGCGGCATGAAGTTCAGGGGCGGCGGCGACCTTCTGCCCGCCTTCGACAAGTTCTGGTTCGGCGTGGAGGCGGGTCTCTATGCGCCGCGCGAGATGATTGCCGATGGTTTCACACTCGAAGGCCAGGCGATGGCCTACCTGGCGCTGGTCGATAAATACGGCTCCAGCAGGCCGTTGAAATAGCAGGAATCACGGTGAATAATCGAAACAAACGAAATAAACGAAACAAACGTTCCGAATGTCGCACCCCCCTTTTTCTGTGTCGGGGGGCAACAATATTGCTCGCCGGTGCTTCTGAAAGACCTGTTTCGACAGTCTGCTAAGTGACTCGCGGCGCGCGTCGCTTGCCCTTCAGGAGGCGAAGCAATGCCCGCGGCAGACCAAGCTCCACAAAAAACCGGCGCGAGACGTCGAACAGGCCGTAGGCAAGAGCCCTCAAGCTCGCATTCTCATGGACGACGATGCGGTAGTTCATGTCGATCGTGTCGGTGTACCAGGTCTTGTAAGTGCCGAGAGTACGCATGAAATCGAACTCCACGCGGGTCTTTGCGTGGTGGTCGACGAGTGCGAGCAGCAGCACCGCGCCGACCCGATCGTTGTGGAACGCCCGATCGCGCGCCGGCATGTAGTAGTAGGCCTTTCGGTCGTCGATGAACCCGAAGTGCGCCGCCGCTATCTCTTTCCCCGACGAGACGAGGGACAGGTCGAGGTGGGCTCGCATGCCTTCGCTGGCGACCAGCGCAGTGAAGAACTTTCCCTCCTTCTCCCGCCCGAGGGGACTGCCGGGCCAGGTCCGGACATGGAAATCGCGAAAGGCCGGCCAGAGCGTGTCGAAGTCACTGCATGCGACCCGCACTTCGAGGCCGCGCGCGGGCAGAGCCTGGAGCCGGCTACGGATGCGGTGCAGCCGGCCGGTATCCTCGGCGGCACGCCCCGGCCTCAGGTCGCGCACCGCCACCGGGGTCTGCATGTGCGTGCGCACCGTCCAGTCGTGACGCGCCTGCGCGGCATTCACGATCTGAAACGTCGTCGGATCGCGACTGCAGAACTGCTGGAGATCGAGCACGTCCCAGCGGTCGGCGTGGATGTCGAGGAAGTCGAGGATGGCGGTGACGGCGCGGCCCCTGTGAACGCCCGTCCGCACCAGGAAATTCTGATAGTCGGCAAGTCCCGCGACGATCGTCTCGGCCACCGTGACGCCGATGCCGAAGCATCGCGCCCGGCGCAGGCAGAGCGGCGCCAGGGCCAAGATCTGGCCCGCCGGCGCCTCGCGCGCCACGACGACGAACAGCTTGTCGCCGGTGCGACAGTGCCGGAAGAAGAGGAAGCTCCATTCCCAGCGATAGAATATCTCCGGGAACTCCATCGCATCGACGAGCTCGTTCCATTCCGCCCGCAGACGCTCGAATGCTTCGACCGACGTGACCAGCTCGAGGGAAAGGGCCATGTCAGGCGCGTCCGGGCTTGCGCGACATGTAGTAGATCCACGGATTGGAATCCTGCTCCAGGCGCGGATCGTCGCCCGGGACGAAGTCGCGGCTCTCGTTGCCGGCACAGGCGATGTCGACCATGCCGAGGCGGCGCAGCTCGGCAACGCCGATGTCGGGGCGCACGTAGTAGAGCGCCGACGAGCGGAAGGAATGGGTGCCGTCATGGACGCGGCCCGAGGCGAGCGGCATGCGGTATTGCAGCAGGCCGTTCTTCGCCCAGAACACGCTCGACCATTTGAGCGAGCGCAACGTCTCGCGCAGGCTGGCGTGGATGCGGAAGCGAAAGCGGTCGACGATCGCGGGAAGAAAGTTGGCGTTGTGGCTGGAAAAGATCATCAGTCCGCCGGGTCGCAGGACGCGGCGCATCTCCGTGAGCGCCATCGTACGCTCGCGCCGGTCGAGATGATCGATGCCGTTGTAGCTGAAGAGGACGAAGTCGTAGCTTTCATCCGCGGCGAACTCTAGGCGGCGCGCATCGGCCACGGCGAACCGCAGGGAAGGAAACTCCAGCTTGCAGCGCGCGATCATGGCGGTCGAGTAGTCGATGCCGAGATAGGTGCGGGCGAGCGGGGCGAAATGGCGGGTGGTCCGTCCGCCGCCGACACCGATGTCGAGCATGTCCATCGCGCCGAGCGAGGGACCGAGTTGCGCCAGCAGAGTCTGCTCCGGCTTCTGAAGCCCGTCGGGCCGGGCATAGAGCGCCACGATGTCGGGCGATTCGTAGGCGGAATGGGTGAGGTCGGGGGCAAAGCCGGTCATGCCTTGCCCCATTCGGTATCACAGTCGGTGATCGTGCCCATGCGTCCGATCGTGCCGAGTTGGACCGGCACGATCCGGTCCACAAGACGGGCCGGCAGGCGACGGCGCAGGGCCAGGACGAAGCGCAGACAGGACCGATCGAAGTCGAAGGGGTGGCGCCGATGGCGGCCCCTCGTGGTTGCGATCAGCCGGTCGGGATAACCGCGCGTCGCCATAAGGGACGGCGCATTCTGGCTCACGAAGGCCGCCAGCATGCGCCGCTTGTCGGCCAGTTCCTGCGGCGACAGCCGGAGTTTGAGGATCGGGCGTCGGTCGACTCCGTCCGGCGGTCCGTTGTAGGCAACAAGGCCGAACAGCCAGCGCGCGGTGAGGGCCAGGATGCGGTGCGGCGTGTTCACGAGCGAGACATACGGGCTGTACTCCGGCGCCTCGAACACCGCGAACCGGTCGGCCGGCGTGAGCAGTCGATCGATCAACGCCGCAACCATGTCGTGATGGACGTGGCCGCCCTCGAAGGCCGGCATGACGAGCACGGTCGGCCTGAACTCGTCGATGATGCCGCGCAGCACGGCTGCAGCCTTGTGCAGCTTCTGCGGATCGCGACTCTCGAGGGGTGGCATGAGATCGAAGAAGCGCAGATCGTCCTCGCCGAGGCCGGCGACGCTCCAGGCGGCACGCGCTTCCGCCTTGCGTCGCTCCGGCAAGTCTGGCGTTTCATCGCGCGCGAGGTAGACCACGCGCGTGACGCCACCCAGGCGGCTGTTGCGCAGGCCAAGCCCGCCGGCGGTGATGACGCAATCATCCTCGTGGGGTGCCAGGATCAGCAGCCGACCTGGCGCATCCCAGCGGATCCAGCGCTCGATCATGCGGATGCGCAGCAGAGCGAGGGCGGCGAGGGCCAGCAGCATCGAATAGAAGAGCGCGAAGGGCAGGGCAATCCACCAGGCGCCGGGCATGAGCACTGCCAGCCAGAACAGGAAGGCGACGGCGGCAAACAATGCCACGACGATCGACGGCCGGAAATCGATTCGGAGCTTCATTCGATCGCGGAGCCCATTCCTGCAACACCTATGCTATCAATTGCCCCGATACATCAAGCCCTTGCGAATCAGTGGACGAGCCGTTGCGCCTTCTACACGTCGTTCCGACCTATCTGCCGGCGGTGAGGTATGGCGGACCGATCCGTTCCGTCCATGCGCTTTGCCGGGAACTTGCCGCGGCCGGCCATGACGTGCAGGTCTTCACCACCAGCGTCGACGGCCCGTCGGACAGCGACGTGCCGCTGATGACGCCGGTCGATGTCGAAGGGGTGAAGGTCACCTATTTCCCGAGCCGGGTGCTGCGCCGGCTCTACTGGTCTCCGCCGATGGGGCGTGCGCTCGCGGCATCGACCGCCGGCTTCGACGCCGTCCACCTGCATTCTGTCTTTCTGTGGCCGATCCTCGCCGGCGCGCGCGCGGCGCGCGCCCACGGCGTCCCCTACGTGATCTCGCCCAGGGGCATGCTCGTGCCGGAGCTGATCCGGCGGAAGAGCCGCTGGGTCAAGGAAGCCTGGATCCGCCTGGTCGATCGTCCCAATCTGGAGGCCGCTGCCGCGGTCCATGCGACGTCGGCCATCGAGGCGCAGCACATTGCGAGCTTCGGCTGGCGCCTGCCGCCCATCGCGATGATTCCGCATGGTGTCGACGATCCGCCGCTGCCTTCGAAGGCGGCCCTGTCGCCGGACGTGGTCGCGGCGATTTCAGGCGGTCCGCTGGTCCTGTCTTTCGGCCGGTTGAGCTGGGAGAAGGGCCTCGACCGCGTCGTCGCAGCCCTTGCCGAGGCGCCCTCGGTGCGGGCCGTCATGGCCGGTGACGACGGCGGGCATGCCCGGTTCTTGGCGTCGGAGGCGGCCCGCCTGGGTGTGACCGACCGTGTCACGATCATCGCGCGGCATGTCTCGGGGGCCGACAAGGAGGCGCTGTTTGCCGCCGCGCGGCTCTTCGCGATGACGTCGCTGTCGGAGAATTTCGGGATCGCTGCCTTCGAGGCCATGCGGCGGGGCGTGCCTGTCCTGGCCACACCCGATGTCGGCATGTCGGAGATCGTGCGCGACACGCAGGCGGGGCTGGTGGTCGACCCGACGCCGTCCGCCATCGCCGCGGGCTTGCGGATGATGTTCGCCGATCCGGAGTTCTGCCGCCGGCAGGGCGAGGCAGGACGAACACATGTCATCGATCACTATGGCTGGCCTGCCGTCGCCCGGCGGATGGCCGACCTCTACCGGTCGATCGCCAGCCCGCCGCCGCCGGAGGTCGCGGCGTGACGGAGCTGTTCGAGCAGAGCCCGTTCGATCCGGCAAGGGAGCGACGCGTCGTCATCATTGCCGACTGGCTTCCGCCGGATTTCGGCGCCGTCGGGCAGTACATGCAGATGCGCGCGCAGAGGCTGGCGGAGCAGGGGCACGAGGTCACGCTGGTGGGCTTGACGACAGGTGCCGGGTCGAAGGTGCAAATAAAGGAACGTGGCAAGGGCAGCCTGACGGAAGTCCGCCTGTCGGCACGTCCGGTCCCGCGTCGCTCGCTGGCTGGCCGCATGCTGTGGACGATCACCACGAACATGCGCCTGATCCTTGGTGCCTTTCGTCCGCTGCGGGCGGCCGACGGCATCCTGTTCACCGGTTCGCCGCCCTTCCTCATCCACCTGCTGGTACCCCTGAAGTTGCTTTGGCGGGGGCGGCTCATCTACCGGATCACCGATTTCCATCCTGAATGCCTCATCGCGGCGCAGGATCGGCCGCCGCGCATCTTGAGCCTGCTGCTGAGACTGACGAACTTCTGGCGCCGTCGCGTCGATGGATTCGAGGTCCTGGGCGAGGACCAGCGGCGGCGCCTGAACGTGACGGGCGTTCCGGCCGAGCGGATTGTCCTGGTACGGGACGGCTCGCCGGTGCCGTTCGACCCGGATGGACCGGTCGAGCCCCTCCCGGCGGACCTCGCGGGGAAATGCGTGCTGCTCTATTCTGGCAACTACGGGGTCGCCCATGAAGTCGAGACTGTAGCACGGGGCTATGAGCTGCATCACAGGCAGGGAACCGGGCGTGTCGTGCTGTGGCTTAGTGCCACAGGCGCCGGTGCTGAGGAGATTGCCGCCCGTTTCAGGGCAGCCGGTCTGCCGTTCCATCGGTCATCTCCCGTGCCTTTGGAAAGGCTGGCAGGCTTGCTCCGAGCGCCGGCCGCGCACCTCGTGACACTGCGCGATGCCTTCGTGGGCTATGTCATGCCGTCCAAGATCTACGCCTGTCTGGAATCAGGCAGGCCCGTACTGTTCGTCGGCAGTGCTGATTCAGACGTGGATCTGCTGGCCCGGTCGGCGCCCGCGGCATATTGGCGGGTTTCATGTGGAGATTTTGAAGGCTTCGCGACGGCGCTCGAGTCGCTGGCCAATCTGTACTGTCCGGGATTTCGCGGTACGCAGCATCCGAAGAGTTGAACTTAGGTCGGATCCCTGGCGGGATTGTCGGATCGTCAGTTTGCGTTTTTGCTGCAGCTTGTTCCGGGTTTAGCCACAATTCTCTGTCAGGTTTCGTGTGGATCTTAGGTCATGAATTTGACGCGGGGTCGAGAAAGTCAGGTCGGGGCCGAGGGTCTTGGCTTTCTGCATGCGATTCGCTAGTTTATATGCTGACTTGGGTGGGACCAAATCGAGCTTCTCGAGGTGGGCCAAGTGGGTGTGATACCTCCGCAAAATTGACCATGTCGTCGCAAGACGCGTGGTTGGGTTGGGTTCGATGTCAAAAATTGCAGTCCGGGCGCAGGGTTTCGCGGCTATGTCGGTCCTCCTTTGGGCCGTGAGCGCGGCTGCGCAGGTCGGTCCCGAGGTCGCGCAGGCGCCGCCGGGCACCTCCCAGCCGGGCGCAGGCCCCAGCCAGCAGGGAACGGGTCCGATGCAGGGAGCCGGGCCGATGCAGGGGGCAGGCCCTGGCGGATCTGGATTTGAAGGAGGTCCCGCCAGCGATCCCCAGCAGGCTCAACAGTCTCCGCAACAGGGGGGTGGCCCGCTGCAGAATGCTGGCCCGTTGCAGGGCTCCGGTCCCATTCAGACAGCCGGCCCGCTTCAGAGCGCCGGTCCCCTCCAAAGTGCGGGACCGCTGCAGAGCAATGGCCCGTTGCAGAACGCGGGTCCGCTGCAGAACGCTGCGCCGCTGCAGAATACGGCTCCAGACGGTGGACCTCCGGGCGGAATCGACGGCTTGAACACGGCCGGAGATCCTCTCATACCGCCGCCCAACGACACCCAGTACTACGGCGCAAATTACGGTCCAGTGGGTGGTCCGACCTGGCAGCAGTTCGTTGCGGCCACATTGGGCGCGCCGGGGGGGACCTCTGGTCCGACGCTTGTAAGCCTGGTGAATACCCTTCCGCCGCCGCCACCGTCGCCGCCGCCTTTCACGCCTGTCGGCAATCCGCAACCCCCGTCGCCGCCATTCCCCGGGCCGCCTGGGCCGCTCCCACCGGTTATCTATGACCCGACGACGCCGCAGCAACAGAGCCCGAGGTAGTGGCCAGGGGCGTCTGCGGGGAAGTTTTTTCCAGCCGACCCTTGGACCGCTCCCAGGATGGCCACAAGCGCCCATGATAATTAGTGCGAATCGATCGCAACTGATCTGGTCTCCGCTTGTTGGTTGGGTCCTTTTGACCTGTGCGGGATCGCTTGCGCATGCCCAGATCGAATCGGCGTCGCCTGGTGCGGAGCTTCTTTACGAGCAGACCCCGGCTGTCGACGTTCCGGCGGACGTGCCGGTATCCTCGGCGGCTCCGGGCCTTGGGACCGGCGAGGTCGGCATCGCGGTGGGTGCGTTCACCCTCTACCCGTCGATCGAGGTGCAAGCGGGGTACGACAGCAACGTCTACGCCACCTCGGCACCGACCGTGGGATCGCCCTATACGCTCATCAAGCCGATCGCGGAGTTGAAATCCAACTGGCTCAACCACTCGCTGCGCGTGGCGGCGGGCGGTGGCTTCGGCTTCTATTCGAATGCAACCACCCAGAACTACTGGAACGGCTATTTCCAAGTAGACGGCCGGCTCGACATCCAGGAGGATTTCTATGTGACCGGTCTCATTGGCGTCCGGCGTCAGACGGAAGCACTCGGCACACCCAATGCGCTGGTCGCAAGCTCGCCAACCGTCGCCGACTCCCTTCCGGTAGAGATCGGTCTCTATCAGCGGTTCAACCGTTTCTTCTATGACGCCAAGGTTTCCGCTACCCGCTACCGATACATAGACAACAGCATTGTCCCCGTCGGTGGCCTGCCGGGCGCAAGCCGAGATCGCATCGAGTATGAACAGCGCATCCGGATCGGCTATGAGATCATCGATGGCATCGACGTGTGGGTGACGCCTGGCTTGAATCAGCGAATCTACGACCAGTTCGTCAACGTTGCTGGACAGCAGCGCGATTCGAACGGCTGGTTTGTGAACGTCGGCGCGACCGTGAAGCTCACGGAAAAGACCAGCCTGGAAGGGTTCGTCGGTTACACCAACCAGACCTTCCTGGCGGAGGGCACGTCGACGCCCGCCTTCACGTTTGGGTTGACGGGCATCTGGAACGGCTATGAGCCGCTGACGATCCGGCCGGCGTTCATGCGCTCGGTCAACGAATCGGCCTACACCAACTACCAGAACTACGTATCAACGACGCTCGGCGTCGACTTCACCTACGACATCCATGATGCCTGGAAGATGGTGGGGGGCACGGGCTTCAATATCGCGGAATACAACCCTATCCCCGGCTCCGGTGTGGGGCCGCGGACCGATTACTACTGGCGCGCGTCTCTGGGTTTGCTGTATTCCCTGCGCCCGCAGGTCCAGATCGGCCCTCTGTACGAACATACCAGCGGATCGTCGACCGACGTCGCCAATGGTGGTCCTTCGTTCACCAGGGAAGTGATCTCTATTCGAGTCGTTGGAGCGCGGTGATCCGGTGAATCTGACTAGTTTCCTCTCCCGCTGCCTCGGGCCGTTCGTCGTAGCAATGGCACTGGCTCTTGGTGCCTGCGATCCGCAGCCGCCGATGTCGACGATGACCATCCAGCAGCCCTCGCAGGGCACACAGAACCTGCGGCTCGGCGAGTATCGCGTTGCACCGGGCGACCGGTTGCGCGTGACCGTCCTGTCGGATACCGAGTTGTCCGGCGAGTACGAGGTCGACTCGACCGGAATGATTTCGCCCCGCATGGCAGGGAGGGTGGTCGTGCTGGGCATGACGATGCCCGAGATCGAGGCTGTGCTGGCCGACCGCTATCGTTCGGGCGGCTATCTCCGCAATCCGCGGATGAGCGTCGACCTGGTGTCTCGGCGTCCGTTCTACATCATCGGTGAGATCAGCCGTCCGGGTTCGTTTCCCTACGTATCGGGGATCAACGTTGTGCAGGCGATCGCAATCGCCGGTGGATATACGCGGCGAGCTTCGAAGACGCGCATCACCATCCAGCGGTTCAATGCGCAGCAGGGGCAGGAAGAGACGGTTACGGAAGATTCCCCGGTGGGGCCGGGCGACATCATCCGGGTGCCGGAGCGTTGGTTCTAGTGGTTGGCGTAAGGCGTTGAAGTAGGGCGTTCGGCGTAGGTCTTGGGGATGGGCGGCGTGGGGCCGTCCGTAGGATCGGTGGCGTACAGGGTGCGGTCCCGTAAGGGACCGATGCGGTGCGTTGTGTAATCGGGTGTCGTCGCGAGTTGTCTTTTTCGCGGAGTGTAGTGGGATGGGATCGTTGCCTAGGGCGGACCACATGGCGGATGAGCCGAACCAGACTCGAATGGTGCCCGCGCCGGAGGCGGCGGCGCTTGCGCCCGTGCGTCCTGTCGAGACGCCGAACGAGCTGTGGGAATGGCTGCGACTGCTCAACCGCCGCAAGGCC